>OBUT01000011.1_pt1 | contig 292400 bp, 235 predicted proteins | sample 1475941 | NCBI WGS metagenome assembly OBUT01 (sample SAMEA2579956, study PRJEB22360) | human gut metagenome | biome: human gut; feature: human-associated habitat; material: faeces | place: Denmark | collected 2008/2010
CAGATGCCTCCCTCCGGCCGGGGAGCCAGGCCGGGGATCCCGCCGCCAGTCGCCGCCGGAGCCGCTTCTGCACGTTTGATAGCTTCTTTCACGTAAGCCTGAACGTCTTCGCGCAGGATACGACCTTTACGGCCAGAGCCCTTCACTTTCGCCAGGTTAACGCCAAATTCGCGTGCCAGACGGCGGATCAGCGGAGTCGCGTGAACGTAAGCGTCGTTTTCAGCAAATTCAGATTTGCCTTCCGCTTTCGCAGCCGGTGCTGCTGCTGGAGCTTCAGCTTTTGCTGCCGGAGCCGGCGCTGCCGCTTCCTGTTTCGCAGGAGCTGCCGCAGGCGCTGCGCCTTCAACTTCGAAGATCATAATCAGCGAGCCAGTTTTCACTTTATCGCCAACGTTGACTTTCAGTTCCTTCACGACGCCTGCAAACGGAGCCGGAACTTCCATAGACGCTTTATCGCCTTCTACGGTGATCAGTGACTGTTCAGCGGCAACTTTGTCGCCCACTTTCACCATCACTTCGGTCACTTCAACTTCGTCACCACCGATATCCGGAACGTTAACTTCTTTCACGCCAGCCGCTGGTGCAGGGGCCGCTGCCGGAGCCGCTTCCTGTTTAGCCGCCGGAGCTGCCGCGCCTGCTTCACCCGCGACTTCGAAGACCATAATCAGCGAGCCGGTAGACACTTTGTCACCCACGTTCACTTTGATCTCTTTCACGGTGCCTGCAAACGGAGCCGGAACTTCCATAGAAGCCTTGTCGCCTTCTACGGTGATCAGCGACTGTTCAGCTTCAACTTTATCGCCAACTTTCACCAGGATTTCGGTCACTTCAACTTCGTCGCTGCCGATATCCGGAACGTTAACGTCTTTTGCCGCTGCAGCCGCTGGAGCTGCTGCCGGAGCGGCTTCTTTCTTCTCTTCTGCCTGAGCAGGTGCAGCGTCTGCTGCACCGTCGGCGGAATCGAAAATCATAATCAGTGCGCCGGTCTGGGTTTTATCGCCAACGGAGACTTTGATCTCTTTAACGATACCCGCCTGCGGAGATGGTACTTCCATAGAGGCTTTGTCGCCTTCTACGGTGATCAGCGACTGTTCGGCTTCAACTTTGTCGCCCACTTTGACCAGGATCTCGGTGATTTCAACTTCATCAGCCCCGATGTCCGGTACTTTGATTTCGATAGCCATTATTCTTTTACCTCTTAAGCCAGACGCGGGTTAACTTTATCTGCATCGATGTTGAATTTGGCGATTGCGTCAGCAACCACTTTCTTATCGATTTCGCCACGTTTAGCCAGTTCGCCCAGCGCCGCAACCACGACATAAGAAGCATCAACTTCGAAGTGGTGACGCAGGTTCTCACGGCTGTCGGAACGACCGAAGCCATCAGTACCCAGTACGCGATAGTCGTCAGCCGGTACGTAAGTACGGACCTGCTCAGCGAACAGTTTCATATAGTCGGTAGATGCCACTGCCGGAGCGTCATTCATCACCTGAGCGATATACGGAACGCGCGGTGTTTCCAGCGGGTGCAGCATGTTCCAGCGTTCACAATCCTGACCATCACGCGCCAGCTCGGTGAAGGAGGTCACGCTATAAACGTCAGAACCTACGCCGTAATCTTTCGCCAGGATCTCTGCCGCTTCACGGACGTGACGCAGGATAGAACCGGAGCCCAGCAGCTGAACTTTACCTTTGCTACCTTCAATGGTTTCGAGTTTGTAGATACCTTTACGGATACCTTCCTCAGCACCTTCCGGCATTGCCGGCATGTGGTAGTTTTCGTTCAGCGTAGTGATGTAGTAGTAAACGTTCTCTTGTTTTTCACCGTACATACGCTCCAGACCGTCATGCATGATGACAGCAACTTCGTAAGCGTAAGCCGGGTCGTAAGAGATACAGTTCGGGATAGTCAGCGACTGAATGTGGCTGTGACCATCTTCGTGCTGCAGACCTTCGCCGTTCAGGGTGGTACGACCGGAAGTACCGCCGATCAGGAAGCCACGCGCTTGCTGGTCGCCAGCCGCCCAGCACAGATCGCCGATACGCTGGAAGCCGAACATCGAGTAATAGATGTAGAACGGAATCATCGGCAGATTGTTGGTGCTGTAAGAGGTCGCCGCTGCCAGCCAGGAACACCCTGCGCCCAGCTCGTTGATCCCTTCCTGCAGAATCTGACCTTTCTCGTCTTCTTTATAGTAAGCAACCTGCTCGCGGTCCTGCGGGGTGTACTGCTGACCGTTCGGGCTGTAAATACCAATCTGACGGAACAGACCTTCCATACCGAAAGTACGCGCTTCGTCGGCGATGATCGGTACCAGACGATCTTTGATCGACTTGTTCTTCAGCATCACGTTCAGGGCACGAACGAAAGCGATAGTGGTAGAGATCTCTTTGCTCTGCTCTTCCAGCAGCGCGCCGAAGTCTTGCAGGCTCGGCAGCTCAAGCTTCTCGGTGAAGTTCGGCTGACGGCTTGGCAGATAACCGTGCAGTTTCTGACGCTGAGCGTGCAGATAGTTATGTTCTTCAGAACCTTCAGGGAAGGTGATGTACGGCAGTTTTTCGATATCGGCATCAGACACCGGCACATTGAAACGGTCGCGGATGTGACGCACGCCGTCCATGTTCATTTTCTTAACCTGGTGCGCGATGTTTTTACCTTCAGCCGCGTCGCCCATGCCGTAACCTTTAATGGTATGAGCAAGGATCACCGTCGCTTTGCCTTTGGTTTCCTGCGCTTTCTTGAATGCAGCGTAGATTTTCTTCGGATCGTGACCGCCACGGTTCAGCGCCCAGATCTGCTCGTCAGTCCAGTCTGCAACCAGAGCTGCGGTTTCCGGATATTTACCGAAGAAGTGTTCACGAACGTACGCACCATCTTTCGATTTGAAGGTCTGGTAGTCGCCGTCAACGGTTTCGTTCATCAGCTGGATCAGTTTACCGCTGGTATCTTTACGCAGCAGTTCATCCCAACGGCTACCCCACATCACTTTGATCACGTTCCAGCCAGCACCTTCGAAGATGCCTTCCAGTTCGTTGATGATCTTGCCGTTACCGGTGACCGGGCCGTCAAGACGCTGCAGGTTACAGTTGATAACGAAGACCAGGTTATCCAGTTTTTCACGGGTAGCGATGGTGATCGCACCTTTGGATTCCGGTTCGTCCATTTCACCGTCGCCGAGGAAGGCGTAAACGGTCTGTTTAGAGGTATCTTTCAGGCCACGGTGTTCCAGATATTTCAGGAATTTAGCCTGGTAAATAGCACCAATCGGACCCAGACCCATAGATACGGTCGGGAACTGCCAGAATTCCGGCATCAGTTTCGGGTGCGGATAGGAAGAGAGGCCATTGCCGTGAACTTCCTGACGGAAGTTATCCAGCTGCTCCTGAGTCAGACGACCTTCCAGGAAAGCACGAGCGTAAACGCCCGGGGAGATGTGGCCCTGGAAGTAAACCAGATCGCCGCCATCCTGCTCGTTGCGTGCACGGAAGAAGTGGTTAAAGCACACATCATAAATGGTTGCGGAAGACTGGAAGGACGCCATGTGGCCGCCCAGTTCGAGGTCTTTTTTCGACGCACGCAGAACCGTCATGATGGCGTTCCAGCGGATAGCTGAACGAATACGGCGTTCCAGTTCCAGATTACCCGGATACTCCGGTTGTTCTTCAACGGGGATGGTGTTGATGTAGTTGCTGATACCGGTGCCTGCGGCTACGTTGACACCGCCTTTGCGGGCTTCAGCAAGCAGTTGGTCGATCAGATACTGAGCACGCTCAACACCTTCTTCACGGATGACCGATTCGATCGCCTGGAGCCAGTCGCGAGTTTCGATCGGATCCACGTCATTTGGGAAACGTTCTGACATGGGTTATTCCTTATCTATCTAATAACGTTGAGTTTTCTGGAACCTGTCCCATTGAACTCTCGCCGGAAAGCTCAATAAGACAGGTTCTACGTTTAGTTGCCGCGCTTTTATATGCGCTTGATTTACAACATCTTCTGGATAATTTTTACCAGAAAAATCACTAATTCTTTCGTTGCTCCAGACGACGCAGAGAACGCTCACGGCGACTCTCTTCGCGGCTTCTGTCGAGCAAAATTTCTTCGATAAAGGCCAGATGGCGATGCGATGCTTCGCGCGCTTCTTCCGGCTTACCGGCCATAATCGCTTCAAATATGCGGGTGCGGTGACTACTCACCAGCGGCAGCATCTCGCGACGCGAATAGAGCAATTCGAAGTTCTGGCGGACATTCTGGGCCAACATCGGCTCCATACACCTTAGCAGATGAAGCAGAACCACATTGTGGGCCGCTTCGGTGACGGCAATCTGATACTGGAGTACGGCGTTTGATTCCGCGTCCAGATCGCCAGACTGCTGCGCCAGCTCTATGGCGTGATGGAGTTCACGGATGCGTTCCTTGTCTTCATCGGTACTACGCAGCGCGGCGTAATAAGCGGCGATACCTTCCAGGGCGTGTCGTGTTTCGAGCAAGTCATACTGTGATTCAGGATGGTCGGAGAGCAGCTCCACCAGCGGATCGCTGAAGCTTTGCCATAGGCTGCTCTGGACAAAAGTGCCGCCACCCTGGCGACGAAGCAACAAGCCCTTCGCTTCGAGACGTTGAATCGCCTCACGCAAGGAGGGACGGGAGACGTCGAACTGTTTTGCCAGTTCGCGTTCCGGTGGGAGTTTTTCGCCCGGGCGGAGAGTGCCTTCGAGGATCAAAAACTCCAGTTGCTGCTCAATCACATCGGAGAGTTTTGGTTGGCGGATTTTGCTGTAGGCCATGAGTTCCTGTCTTAAGCCACTTGCCGAAGTCAATTGGTCTTACCAATTTCATGTCTGTGACGCTAAAGTAACAAAGTATTCACCTTATGTCCATACAGGTTTTGATTGAAATCATGAAACTGTGCACATTTTAACAACTTGACATATATAACGTTTCAAAGTTGTAACTATGCACAAATGTAGACTTTACGTAGGAAAGGGGTTTTTTAACGATTATTAAACTATAAAAATCCGAATTGAACCGATTCACTTACCAATTTTGTGATTTTTAATTCAATTAAAACGAATTTAAATTCATTATACATATTGAGAGGGGTTGAGGCTGAGCTTTACAAACGGTTTCTTTTTAAGCAACTCATCTTCAACCATGCATAAAGCGGGTGCATTCGCTGCCGCATACCATTATTCTTGATCTGACGGAAGTCCTTTTGTAACAATTCAAACTTCTTTGATGTAAACAAATCAATACAACAAACGGAATTGAAAACTTACACACGCATCACTGCGTAGATCAAAAAAACAATCACCGCACGAGGTTTCATGATGGAAGGTCAACAGCACGGCGAGCAGCTAAAGCGCGGCCTTAAAAACCGCCACATACAGCTTATCGCGCTGGGAGGCGCGATAGGGACAGGGCTATTCCTGGGTAGCGCCTCCGTAATACAGTCCGCAGGGCCAGGGATTATCCTGGGTTACGCCATTGCTGGTTTTATCGCCTTTCTGATCATGCGTCAGCTAGGTGAAATGGTGGTCGAGGAACCTGTCGCAGGCTCCTTTAGCCACTTTGCTTATAAATACTGGGGCAGTTTTGCCGGTTTCGCCTCTGGCTGGAACTACTGGGTACTGTACGTTTTAGTTGCCATGGCTGAGCTGACTGCCGTGGGTAAATACATTCAGTTCTGGTATCCGGAAATCCCCACCTGGGTTTCTGCCGCCGTGTTCTTTGTGGTGATCAACGCCATCAACCTGACAAACGTAAAAGTGTTTGGCGAGATGGAGTTCTGGTTTGCCATTATCAAAGTTATCGCGGTGGTAGCGATGATCATCTTCGGCGGCTGGCTGCTATTCAGCGGCAACGGCGGCCCGCAGGCGAGCGTTAGCAACCTGTGGGATCAGGGTGGTTTCCTGCCGCACGGCTTCACCGGGCTGGTGATGATGATGGCGATTATCATGTTCTCTTTCGGTGGTCTGGAACTGGTGGGCATCACCGCAGCAGAAGCAGATAACCCGGAGCAAAGTATTCCAAAAGCGACTAACCAGGTTATCTACCGCATCCTGATTTTCTATATTGGTTCGTTAGCCGTTCTGCTCTCGCTGATGCCGTGGACCCGCGTTACTGCTGATACCAGTCCGTTTGTACTGATCTTCCACGAATTGGGCGATACCTTTGTGGCTAATGCGCTGAACATCGTGGTACTGACTGCTGCGCTCTCCGTGTACAACAGCTGCGTATATTGCAACAGCCGTATGCTGTTTGGTCTGGCACAACAGGGCAACGCGCCAAAAGCGCTGGCGTCTGTCGACAAACGCGGTGTACCGGTTAACACTATTCTGGTGTCTGCGCTGGTTACGGCATTGTGCGTACTGATTAACTATCTTGCTCCGGAATCCGCATTTGGCCTGTTAATGGCGCTGGTGGTATCTGCACTGGTAATCAACTGGGCGATGATTAGCCTGGCGCATATGAAATTCCGTCGCGCCAAGCAGGAACAAGGCGTGGTAACTCGCTTCCCTGCTCTGCTTTATCCGCTGGGTAACTGGATCTGCCTGCTGTTTATGGCGGCGGTACTGGTGATTATGCTGATGACCCCAGGAATGGCGATTTCGGTATACCTGATCCCGGTATGGCTGATCGTGTTAGGTATCGGCTATCTGTTTAAAGAGAAAACCGCCAAAGCCGTAAAAGCGCATTAATCTCTCTACGCCCTCACCCGTGCAGGGTGAGGGCAATAATCTTTACACCAACGCCCCGTAAATCGTCAGTAGCGCAATTACCACCACGACCACGAACGAGGTTTTCTTCGCCATGGAAACCGCTGCCTTCGGCGTCTCCACCTTATCGACATGCGGTTCACGCGCCAGAGAGAACTGTGCCAGACGCGTTAATACCTGATATTGCGAAGTATGGAAATCACCCAGCGAAGCAAACCAGGCCGGTAACGCTTTCTCACCATGACCGATCAAGGCATATACCACACCCGCAAGACGAACCGGCACCCAATCCAGTACATGAAGCACGGCATCAATGCCGGACTGTAAACGATGATGCGGCGTCTGGTAACGCGCCAGCCAGTATTGCCATGCACGCAAAAACGCATACCCCATCAGCGTAACGGGTCCCCAGGTTCCCCCCACAATCAGCCAGAACAGCGGTGCAAGATAAAAACGAAAGTTAATCCACAGCAATGCATTTTGCAGCTCACGCAAATACTCACGTTCATCGCAGCCTGCCGGGACGCCGTGAATCATGGTGAGTTCGCCAGCCATCGTGGCACGGGCATGGCTATCATTACGTGAAGCAGCTGTCAGATAAGCATGATAATGAAGACGAACTTTACCTGCGCCAATACACAGCAAACCAATCAGCAGCCACACCAGCAGCGTGGGAACGTTGAACAATACTCCCTGCAATGCGCGTAACAGTAAAAAAGTCACGCCCATCGCAATAATGGTCATGCCTAATGTGCGCCCGAGAGAAAAATGTTTCACCCGCCGAAAGAACGCTTCAAGACGATGATCAAGCTGCCAGTGCTCGCCCAACTTAAACAGGCGCTCGAAAATTAACACCAGTAAGGTTGTAAATAGCGTCATGTTGTCTCCTTGCTGACCAGTGCACGAAACCGTGCCCAATCAAATGCAGGACCGGGATCGGTTTTCCGATCCGGCGCGATATCACAATGGCCCGTCATGTTATTAGCGATATCTGGATAGCGATCAATCAGTGCCCGCGTAACCGCCGCAAGCTGTTGATACTGCGCATCGGTATACGCCAGCGTATCGGTGCCTTCCAGCTCAATCCCAATAGAAAAATCATTGCAGCGTTCGCGCCCCTGATACTGAGAGACTCCGGCATGCCAGGCACGTTTATCGAAAGGAACATACTGGACTATTTCACCATCGCGGCGAATCAAACAGTGAGCGGAGACGCGCAAATGGGCGATCTCAGCAAAGAAAGGATGTGCCTGCGGATCAATAGTTCCAGTGAATAATGCGTCGATCCACGGACCGCCAAACTCGCCTGGCGGCAGGCTAATATTGTGCACCACCAGCAGGGTGGGTGTTTCGTCATCCGGGCGGCAATCGTAATGTGGTGAGGGAACGCGGCGCGCGCCAACCAGCCACCCCTGTTCTAACAACATGCAGGATCTCCTTATATGTGGTGCTAATACCCGGTTCAGAGTAGCATGTTTCTACCTTATGATTCGTTAGCTATCTGGAGTTTTAACATGCCGCCTCGCCGCTATAACCCTGACACCCGACGTGACGAGCTGCTGGAACGCATTAATCTCGATATCCCCGGCGCGGTGGCCCAGGCGCTGCGGGAAGATTTAGGCGGAACAGTCGATGCCAACAATGACATTACGGCAAAACTTTTACCGGAAAACTCTCGCTCTCATGCCACAGTGATCACCCGCGAGAATGGCGTATTTTGCGGCAAACGCTGGGTTGAAGAGGTGTTTATTCAACTGGCAGGCGACGATGTCACCATAATCTGGCATGTGGATGACGGCGATGTCATCAACGCCAATCAACCCTTGTTCGAACTTGAAGGCCCATCCCGCGTGCTGTTAACGGGCGAACGCACTGCGCTTAATTTTGTGCAAACCCTTTCAGGGGTTGCCAGTAAGGTACGCCACTATGTCGAATTACTGGAGGGCACCAACACGCAGTTGTTGGATACGCGCAAAACCTTACCCGGCCTGCGTTCAGCTCTGAAATACGCGGTACTTTGCGGCGGCGGAGCGAATCACCGTCTGGGGCTTTCTGATGCCTTTCTGATCAAAGAAAACCATATTATTGCCTCCGGCTCAGTGCGCCAGGCGGTCGAAAAAGCATCCTGGCTGCACCCGGATGCGCCAGTAGAAGTCGAAGTAGAGAATCTGGAAGAACTTGATGAAGCCCTGAAAGCAGGTGCCGATATCATCATGCTGGATAACTTCGAAACAGAACAGATGCGCGAAGCCGTCAAACGCACCAACGGCAAGGCGCTACTGGAAGTGTCTGGCAACGTCACTGACAAAACACTGCGCGAATTTGCCGAAACGGGCGTGGACTTTATCTCCGTCGGTGCGCTAACTAAACACGTACAGGCACTCGACCTATCAATGCGTTTTTGCTGATTGCTGACAGATTTATCCGCTCCATCGCGGGCGGATAATCTCCCCTTTCCCAACTTTCTTCGTAACGCCTCGCAAATTTCTTGTCTTTCGCTGCAACATAATAAAAAACTCCGGAAGCTGCTTTCCCGTTTCGTTTTTTGCCCCTCGCTTGTGCTGATGGCGTTTGCCAAAGTAGCGCCAACCAAATCAAGGAGCGAAACAAATGGACAAGCAACGCGGTTTTACACTTATCGAACTGATGGTGGTTATTGGCATCATTGCCATTTTAAGCGCCATTGGTATTCCCGCTTATCAAAACTACCTGCGCAAAGCCGCACTCACCGACATGCTACAAACCTTTGTGCCTTACCGTACCGCCGTAGAGTTGTGCGCGCTGGAACATGGTGGATTAGATACCTGCGACGGTGGCAGTAATGGCATCCCCTCGCCTACCACCACCCGCTATGTTTCAGCCATGAGTGTGGCAAAGGGCGTGGTGTCGCTGACCGGGCAAGAAAGTCTCAATGGGCTAAGCGTCGTCATGACGCCGGGTTGGGATAACGCAAACGGCGTCACCGGTTGGACGCGCAACTGCAATATTCAAAGTGACAGCGCATTGCAGCAAGCCTGCGAAGATGTCTTCCGCTTTGATGACGCCAACTAAGGAGCGGCAATGAATATTCCACAGCTCACCGCCCTGTGTCTGCGTTATCAGGGAGTCTTGCTGGATGCCAGCGAAGAGGTGGTTCATGTTGCGGTGGTCGATGCCCCTTCGCATGAGCTACTAGACGCATTGCATTTCGCTACCACCAAACGTATTGAGATCACCTGCTGGACGCGCCAACAAATGGAAGGTCACGCCAGTCGCACACAACAGACATTGCCCGTAGCTATTCATGAGAAGCATCAGCCCAAAGCAGAGTTGCTGACTCGAACGTTACAATCTGCGCTGGAACAACGCGCGTCTGATATTCATATCGAACCAGCGGACAATGCCTACCGCATCCGCTTGCGTATCGACGGCGTATTGCATCCTTTACCGGATGTTTCACCGGATGTCGGAGTCGCATTAACCGCCAGATTAAAAGTGCTGGGCAACCTGGATATTGCGGAACATCGCCTGCCGCAGGACGGGCAATTCACTGTCGAACTGGCAGGAAACGCCGTCTCATTTCGTATTGCGACCTTACCATGTCGGGGTGGTGAAAAGGTGGTATTAAGGTTGTTACAGCAGGTGAGTCAGGCACTGGATGTCAACACGCTTGGAATGCAGCCGTTACAACTGGCGGACTTTGCTCATGCCTTGCAACAACCACAGGGACTGGTGCTGGTAACAGGCCCTACAGGCAGCGGCAAAACGGTCACGCTTTATAGTGCCCTGCAAACGCTGAATACCGCTGACATTAATATTTGTAGCGTCGAAGATCCGGTTGAGATCCCCATAGCCGGACTAAACCAGACGCAAATCCATCCGCGTGCCGGACTCACCTTTCAGGGCGTTTTGCGTGCGTTATTGCGCCAGGACCCTGACGTCATTATGATCGGAGAGATCCGCGATGGCGAAACAGCAGAGATCGCTATTAAAGCGGCGCAAACCGGTCACCTGGTGTTGTCTACCCTACACACCAATTCCACCACTGAAACGCTGGTACGTTTACAGCAAATGGGAGTCGCCCGCTGGATGCTCTCATCAGCGCTTACACTGGTAATAGCCCAGCGTCTGGTACGCAAACTTTGCCCACATTGTCGCCTGCAGCAAGGGGAGTCCATCCATATTCCAGACAATGTATGGTCGTCGCCGCTGCCCCGCTGGCAAGCACCCGGTTGTGTACATTGCTACCACGGTTTTTATGGTCGTACGGCCTTATTTGAAGTTCTACCCATAACACCGGTCATACGCCAGCTTATTTCCGCTAATACCGACGTTGAATCGCTGGAAACGCACGCCCGACAGGCGGGTATGCGTACGCTTTTTGAAAACGGCTGCCTGGCCGTGGAGCAAGGCTTAACCACCTTTGAAGAGTTAATCCGCGTATTGGGGATGCCGCATGGCGAGTAAGCAACTCTGGCGCTGGCGTGGCATAACCGGCGACGGCAATGCGCAAGATGGGATGCTATGGGCAGAGAGCCGTGCTTTGCTGCTTATGGCACTACAGCAACAGATGGTTACCCCACTAAGCCTGAAGCGAATCGCCATCAATTCTGCGCAGTGGCGAGGAGATAAAAGCGCGGAAGTCATTCATCAACTGGCGACGCTACTCAAAGCCGGGTTAACGCTTTCTGAAGGGCTGGCACTGCTGGCGGAACAGCATCCCAGTAAGCAATGGCAAGCGTTGCTGCAATCGCTGGCGCACGATCTCGAACAGGGCATTGCTTTTTCCAATGCCTTATTACCCTGGTCAGAGGTATTTCCGCCGCTCTATCAGGCGATGATCCGCACGGGTGAACTGACCGGTAAGCTGGATGAATGCTGCTTTGAACTGGCGCGTCAGCAAAAAGCCCAGCGTCAGTTGACCGACAAAGTGAAATCAGCGTTGCGTTATCCCATCATCATTTTAGCGATGGCAATCATGGTGGTTGTGGCAATGCTGCATTTTGTGCTGCCGGAGTTTGCTGCTATTTATAAGACCTTCAACACCCCACTACCGGTACTAACGCAGGGGATCATGACGCTGGCAGACTTTAGTGGCGAATGGGGCTGGCTGCTGGTGTTATTCGGCTTTCTGCTGGCGATAGCCAATAAGTTGCTGATGCGCCGCCCGACCTGGCTTATCGCGCGGCAGAAATTGCTGTTACGCATCCCGATTATGGGTTCACTGATGCGGGGACAAAAACTCACGCAGATCTTTACGATTCTGGCGCTGACTCAAAGTGCAGGCATTACTTTTTTACAGGGCGTAGAGAGCGTCAGAGAAACAATGCGCTGCCCGTACTGGGTGCAACTTCTGACACAAATCCAGCACGATATCAGTAACGGTCAACCCATCTGGCTGGCGCTAAAAAATGCCGGTGAGTTTAGCCCACTCTGTTTGCAATTAGTGAGAACAGGAGAGGCATCCGGCTCGCTGGATCTCATGTTAGACAACCTCGCCCATCATCATCGGGATAACACAATGGCGCTGGCGGATAACCTCGCAGCCTTACTGGAACCGGCGTTGCTGATCATAACGGGAGGAATTATCGGTACGCTGGTGGTGGCAATGTATCTGCCCATTTTCCATTTAGGCGATGCGATGAGTGGAATGGGATAACGCTGGCGTGTTGCTCCACGCCAGCGTTGGGAGATTACAGGTTGTTGAAGATGCGGTTTTCTTGTTCCAGCACACGGATAAATGTGGTGCGCTTGGTCAGCTCTTTCAGGCGTGAAGCCCCAACGTATGTACAAGCTGAACGCAGGCCGCCCAAAATATCACGCGCGGTATTTTCAACCGGGCCTCGCAGCGGCAGCTTAACGGTTTTACCTTCTGCTGCGCGGTATTCCGCAACGCCGCCAACGTGACGTTTCATCGCAGACTCGGAGCTCATGCCGTAGAACAGCATAAATTTCTCGCCGTTCTCCTCAACGATGCGACCGCCGCTCTCTTCGTGGCCCGCCAGCATGCCGCCAAGCATGACGAAATCGGCACCGCCGCCAAAGGCTTTCGCGACATCGCCCGGCGTGGTGCAGCCACCGTCGCTGACGATCATTCCGCCCAGACCGTGCGCAGCATCGGCACATTCGATCACCGCAGAAAGTTGCGGATAACCGACGCCTGTTTTGACGCGAGTTGTACAAACAGAACCTGGGCCAATGCCAACTTTAACGATATCAGCACCGGAGAGGATAAGCTCCTCACACATTTCACCAGTCACTACGTTGCCAGCACAAATGGTTTTGGTCGGCCACGCTTCACGCGCTTTCGCAACGAACTGCACGAAGTGTTCGGAATAACCATTCGCCACATCAATACAAACGAAGTTTAATGCCGGGTTCAGGTCGAGAATCTGTTTAGTTTTTTCGAAATCCGCATCAGACGTGCCAGTAGAAACCATCACATGTTTCAGCACATCAGCGGAAGAATTGTTGATAAACGCTTGCCACTCTTCGACAGAATAGTGTTTATGCACAGCAGTCAAAATATCAAAAGAAGCCAGCGCAGAGGCCATAGAAAATGTGCCTACGGTGTCCATATTTGCGGCTATAATCGGCACGCCGGACCAGCTCTGACCTGAATGTTTGAAGGTGAATTGACGTTCCAGTTCAACATCGGAACGGCTTTTAAGAGTGGAGCGTTTAGGGCGGATGAGAACGTCTTTAAAACCTAACTTCAGATCTTCTTCAATACGCATGTGCGGATTCCTGGGGTTAATGGCTATAAGGGTAAGAGCGCAACTCCAGTGACGCTATCATACGCACTAATCAATGCGGCGCAAGACTGCGAAATTGTCTTTTTTTACGCTACAATCCCATAAATTTACCTGGTAAATAGTGAGCGAACGTTTCATCAATTTCGCTTTCGTGCGCTCATTTTTAACGTTTTGATAATCATGATGAATTCCCGGGAATATAAATTATGAGGTATATAGTTGCCTTAACGGGAGGCATTGGCAGTGGCAAGAGTACCGTTGCCAATGCGTTTGCTGATCTCGGAATTAACGTCATTGATGCCGATATTATTGCGCGTCAGGTGGTTGAACCAGGTGCACCTGCGCTACATGCCATTGCTGATCACTTTGGCGCTAACATGATTGCTGCTGATGGAACATTGCAGCGCCGGGCCTTGCGCGAGCGGATCTTCGCCAACCCGGAAGAGAAAAACTGGCTTAACGCCCTGCTGCATCCGCTGATTCAGCAAGAGACGCAACACCAGATCCAGCAAGCAACTTCCCCCTATGTACTGTGGGTTGTGCCATTGCTGGTAGAAAACTCACTGTATAAAAAAGCGAATCGAGTGCTGGTGGTGGATGCCAGCCCAGAAACGCAACTTAAGCGCACCATGCAGCGCGATGATGTAACTCGCGAGCATGTCGAACAAATCCTTGCTGCTCAGGCACCGCGCGAAGCTCGCCTTGCCGTGGCAGATGACGTCATTGATAATAACGGCGCACCGGATGCTATCGCATCGGATGTTGCCCGCCTGCACGCACACTATTTGCAGCTTGCGTCGCAGTTTGTCTCACAGGAAAAACCGTAATGCAGACCCAGGTCCTTTTTGAACATCCACTAAATGAAAAAATGCGTACGTGGCTGCGCATTGAGTTTTTGATTCAGCAACTCACCGTTAATTTACCCATCGCTGACCACGCTGGCGCACTGCATTTCTTCCGTAATGTCAGTGAATTACTGGATGTTTTCGAGCGTGGCGAAGTCCGCACTGAGCTGTTGAAAGAACTTGACCGGCAGCAACGTAAACTCCAGACCTGGATTGGCGTGCCTGGCGTGGACCAGAGCCGTATTGAAGCATTAATTCAGCAGTTAAAAGCGGCGGGGAGCGTATTAATTTCCGCGCCGCGTATCGGGCAATTTCTGCGTGAAGATCGTTTGATTGCTCTGGTGCGTCAGCGACTGAGCATCCCAGGCGGCTGTTGCAGCTTTGATTTACCTTCATTGCACATTTGGCTGCATCTACCCCAGGCGCAGCGCGACAGCCAGGTAGAAACCTGGATTGCCAGCCTGAACCCGCTCACCCAGGCACTTACCATGGTGCTGGATTTAATTCGCCAGTCGGCCCCCTTCCGTAAACAAACCAGCCTGAATGGTTTTTATCAGGATAACGGTGGCGATGCCGACTTGCTGCGCCTGAATCTGTCGCTCGATTCACAGCTTTATCCGCAAATTTCCGGTCATAAGAGCCGTTTTGCCATTCGTTTTATGCCGCTGGACAGTGAAAACGGACAGGTACCGGAACGTCTGGATTTCGAATTGGCCTGTTGCTAAGGAGTAAAAATGTCAGAAACTATTACGGTGAATTGCCCAACCTGCGGGAAAACGGTGGTATGGGGTGAAATCAGCCCGTTTCGGCCATTTTGCTCCAAACGTTGTCAGCTGATCGACCTCGGAGAATGGGCTGCTGAAGAAAAACGAATCCCCAGCAGTGGCGATCTTTCCGAAAGCGATGACTGGAGCGAAGAGCCAAAGCAGTGACATTTTGTCTGATGCGACGCTGGCCTGATAAGACGCGCCAGCGTCGCATCGGGCATCTTGTGCAAATGTTGGATGCGGCATAAACACCTATCCGACATACACACGCTTAAGCTTCGCAATTACCGGTTCATTGGCTGGCGGAAAATCATCGGCAATCAGACCGACCAGCGACATCCACTCACCGGGTTGCCCTTCTTTACCCCACGGCTCCCCTTCCCAGCTTTCGACCAGCCAGAACCACAGAGTTATATGCCTGTCCGGGAATTCATATTCCAGTTTTTCAAATAGCGAAAAATGTTGTGGGGTAATCCCGACCTCTTCCTGAAGTTCACGCACCACCGCCTGTTCCGGCGTTTCGCTCATTTCAATTTTACCGCCGGGAAACTCCAGTTTATTCGCCATGTGCGCATCTGCTGCGCGACGGGTTATAAAGATTTCATTGTTCTCGTTGCGAATAATACCTACCGCAATTTGCAGCTTTTTCATTGTCTTAAACCTATAAAAAAGGCGCAGAATCCTGCGCCTTTTACTTCAACTGTTAGCTTTTATTGCAGGCGACCATGGCACTGCTTGTATTTTTTACCAGAACCGCACGGGCAAGGATCGTTACGTCCTACTTTGCGTTCACCGGTTTGCGCCGCCAGTGCAGCTGCGGCTGCAGAGTCGTCATCCTGATGGCTAAGCTGCTGCATTTGCGCTAAACGCTCGGCTTCCATACGACGCTGTTGTTCCAGCTCCTCAACCTCTTCAGGCATACGTACCTGAACTTTGCTCAGCGTGCTGATAACTTCATATTTCAACGACTCCAGCATCGCTGCAAACATGGAGAACGATTCACGTTTGTATTCCTGCTTCGGATCTTTCTGTGCATAGCCACGCAGGTGGATACCCTGACGCAGATAGTCCATCGCTGCCAGGTGCTCTTTCCACAGAGAGTCGAGAGTTTGCAGCATGACGCCTTTTTCGAAGTGACGCATCATCTCAGCACCAACCACTTCTTCTTTACGCTGATACACTTCGATGGACTGCGCCAGAATGCGCTCACGCAGCGTCTCTTCATGCAGTTCTGGTTCTTTATCCAGCCACTCGGCAATTGGCAAATCGAGGTCGAAATCGTTCTTCAGACGTTCCTGCAGCCCCGGAATATCCCACATTTCTTCCAGCGACTGTGGCGGAATGTAGGCATCAATGGTCGCTTTGAACACATCTTCACGAATGCTGTTGATGGTTTCGCTCACATCGCTGACATCCAGCAGTTCGTTACGCTGGGAGTAAATGGCGCGACGCTGATCGTTAGCCACGTCATCATATTCCAGCAGTTGCTTACGAATGTCGAAGTTACGACTTTCAACTTTACGCTGGGCATTGGCAATCGCTTTAGTCACCCACGGGTGTTCAATGGCTTCGCCTGGCTTCATACCCAGTTTACGCATCATGCCGGATACTCGGTCGGAAGCAAAAATACGCATCAGCGCATCTTCCATCGACAGGTAGAAACGGGAAGAACCAGCATCCCCCTGACGACCAGAACGACCGCGCAACTGGTTATCGATACGACGGGATTCGTGACGCTCGGTACCGATGATATGCAGGCCACCTGCTGCCAGTACCGCATCGTGACGTACCTGCCAGTCGGCTTTAATTTTTTCAATTTGCTCTGCGGTCGGATTTTCCAGCGCGGCAACTTCTGCCTGCCAGCTACCACCGAGCACAATATCTGTACCACGACCCGCCATGTTGGTCGCGATAGTCACCGCAGCCGGATAACCTGCCTGAGCAACAATCGCCGCTTCGTTGGCGTGGAATTTGGCGTTCAGGACGTTGTGCTTAATACCGGCTTTGGTCAGTTCGTTTGATACCAGCTCCGATTTTTCGATGGAGATAGTACCCACCAGCACCGGCTGGCCTTTCGCAGTACGTTCTTTGATATCTTCAATGATCGCCTGAATTTTTTCCGCTTCAGTCATGTAGACCAGGTCCGGCAGATCTTTACGAATCATTGGACGGTTGGTCGGAACAACGACGGTATCCAGCTTGTAGATGGAGCTGAATTCGAAAGCTTCGGTATCAGCAGTACCGGTCATCCCCGCCAGTTTTTCATACAGACGGAAGTAGTTCTGGAAGGTGATCGACGCCAGCGTCTGGTTTTCGTTCTGGATCTGTACACCTTCTTTCGCTTCCACTGCCTGATGCAGGCCATCGGACCAACGACGTCCCTGCATGGTACGACCGGTGTGTTCGTCAACGATGATAACTTCACCATCTTTAACGATGTAGTCGACGTCTCGGGTAAACAGCGCATGAGCGCGCAGCGCCGCCGTTACGTGGTGCATCAGCATGATGTTGGCCGGAGAGTACAGAGACTCCCCTTCATCCATGATGCCTTCTTTCACCAGCAGTTCTTCAATCAGCACCAGACCACGTTCGGTCAGGTTCACCTGGCGAGATTTTTCGTCCACCGAGAAGTGGCCTTCGCCCTGGAAGGTTTCGGAGTCTTCTTTTTCCTGACGGATCAGGTGCGGAATAATTTTATTCACGCGTTTATACATTTCCGAGCTGTCTTCTGCCGGGCCGGAAATGATCAGCGGTGTACGAGCTTCATCGATCAGGATGGAGTCCACTTCGTCCACCAGCGCATAGTGCAGTTTACGCTGTACACGTTCTTCAGGGCTGAACGCCATGTTATCGCGCAGGTAGTCAAAGCCGTATTCGTTGTTCGTACCGTAAGTGATGTCAGCTGCGTAAGCTTCACGCTTCGCCGGTGCTGGCATGCCCGGCAGGTTGATACCGACAGTCAGGCCAAGGAATTCAAACAGCGGACGGTTGTTTTCGGCGTCACGTTGCGCCAGGTAGTCGTTGACGGTAACAACGTGTACGCCCTTACCGGTTAATGCGTTCAGGTAAGCAGGCAGCGTTGCGGTCAGGGTTTTACCTTCACCGGTACGCATTTCGGCGATGCAGCGTTCGTTAAGAACCATACCGCCGAGTAACTGAACGTCGAAGTGACGCATACCAAAGACGCGCTTACTTGCCTCACGCACCACGGCGAACGCTTCCGGGATCAGATTTTCCAGCACTTCGCCTTTTTCCAGACGCGCACGAAACTCTGCGGTTTTCCCTTTCAGTTCTTCGTCGGAGAGTTTTTCCATCTCCGGTTCCATGGCATTGATGATGTTGACCACTTTGCGCATCCGGCGCAGGGTGCGATCGTTACGACTACCGAAAACTTTAGTTAATAATTTGATTAGCATAATAAAATCTCAAACGCCCCGCGTTGCGGAGTCAATAAAATGAAGTAAAGGTTTATTGTTGTTAGCTGAGGCGTTGAGGGCCAGCACGGATGCCTTGCGCCTGGCTTATCCAGACGGGCGTGCTGAATTTTGCTTGCGGGGTAAAATGCGCATAATCAATGCGATAACCCTTTTCAGACGGCGTGCCTTCCTGGGTCAACAGCGCGCTGAGCGTATCCAGTAATGCAAGATGTTGCGCCTGAAGAGGCAAAGATTCTTCAGCAACGGGCAGCGTTTGCGGTGCCATTGCGAAGGAAAGATGACGGATTACCGTGCGAATGGCATGTTGATGCCAGTAATCAACGGAATAGTTCGAATTCGGGCGGCGCGTGTTCGCTTCCAGCAAGGCCAATTGACCAAAGTTAACTTTGGCTGAAGGCTCGTGGTTGCGGGTTGTCGCTTTTGCGGGCGCGTTTGGTTCGGCGGCGTTGCTGAGCGCAGGCAAACCTAAACTCGCCGCGACCATCCCTAATAAGAGATGCGGCCAGAAGTAGCGTTTACCAAACTGTCGCCAGCGCGTCAGTATTCCACTCACGTTATTGCCATCCCGATCGTATTCAAACGTATTTAGCGCACAAATCTTATCATTAAAGCCTGAAGTCCACAGCACGAATGAAGATAAGTTGTGCGTAAAAGTGCTTAAGAAAACAGCGTTCGCACCGTTTTTTATCGTTCTTATAAAATTCAAAAAAAAACGACTGGTTCACCTGGCCGGAGAGAGTGCCAGATTTGCCAGTCGAATTTTATACGACAGTATAAATGTCGTTATGCCAGTACGGCTGAAGGCGCTTTGAAGGCCAACGGCAGTTCTGCGTCGTCCTGGAAGGTCACATATTCCCAGGCTTCCTGTTTTGCAAGGACAGCCTGCAGCAGTTTGTTATTCAGTGCATGACCGGATTTATAAGCGGTAAATGCACCAATAATATTGTGACCACACATGAACAAGTCACCGATCGCATCGAGCATTTTGTGACGCACAAATTCGTCTTCAAAACGCAGGCCGTCTTCGTTCAGTACGCGATAATCGTCAACAACGATGGCACAATCGAAGCTACCGCCCAGGCACAAACCACGGGACTGCAGATATTCGATATCACGCATGAAACCGAACGTACGCGCACGGCTGATCTGGCGCATAAACGCATCAGCGGAGAAGTTCATCGCATAGCGCTGGTTGCTGGAATCAATAGCCGGATGGTTAAAATCGATGGTGAAATCCAGCGAAAAACCATTGTACGGCTTAAATTCAGCCCACTTATCGCCATCTTCGACACGAACAGTCTCTTTGATGCGAACAAATTTCTTGGCGCAGTTCAACTCGTCGATACCGGCGTCAAGCAGCAGGTATACAAACGGAGCGGCGCTGCCGTCCATGATCGGGATTTCCGGCGCGTTAACTTCGATAACAATGTTATCGATGCCCAGGCCCGCGAGAGCAGCATTGAGGTGCTCTACGGTTGAAATCCGTACATCATGCTCGTTGACCAGACACGTACAGAGCATGGTATCACGCACAGATTTGGCATCGGCCGGGAAATCTACCGGTGGATTCAAGTCGGTGCGACGATAGATGACCCCGGTGTTGGCCGGCGCAGGGCGTAACGTCAGGGTGACTTTCTTGCCGGTATGTAAACCGACACCCGTCGCCTGAACGATACGTTTAAGTGTCCTTTGTTTGATCATCGTATTATCTCGCCAAATTACCTATCCAACCGAAGTGTACTATACATTCGGCGGGCCAGTTTAGCACAAAGAGCCTCGAAACCCAAATTCCAGTCAATTCTTAATCAGCTTGCTTACGCAGGAATGCTGGGATATCCAGATAATCCGGCTCTTTCGCAGTTTGCGGTGCATTGTCATTCACGACTTTAGCAACCGGCTTCTGCTCCTGGGTCAGCGGAGCCATCCCGTGCTGCTGGTAGCGATCCATCACTGGCTGCTGAACCTGCTTATTGGTCACCAGAGTGATTTCAGGACGTTTGTCCATGCCGATACCTGTCGCAACAACAGTTACGCGCAGCTCGTCATTCATATCCGGGTCAAGAGAAGTACCGATAACCACAGTCGCGTTGTCGGAAGCAAATGCACGGATGGTGTTACCTACCGTTTCGAACTCATCCAGACGCAGGTCGAAGCCCGCCGTGATGTTAACCAGCACGCCGCGTGCGCCAGACAGGTCGATATCTTCCAGCAGCGGAGAAGAGATAGCCATTTCAGCAGCTTCTTCCGCACGGTCTTCACCGCTCGCCACGCCAGAACCCATCATTGCGTAGCCCATTTCAGACATTACGGTGCGTACGTCTGCAAAGTCCACGTTCATCAAACCCGGACGAGTAATCAGTTCGGCGATACCTTGCACAGCGCCTTTCAGTACATCGTTCGCTGCGCCAAACGCATCCAGCAGGGAGATACCGCGGCCCAGAACTTTCAGCAGTTTGTCGTTCGGGATAGTGATCAGAGAGTCCACATGCTTGGACAGTTCAGTGATCCCCTGCTCGGCGAATGCCATACGCTTCTTGCCTTCAAAGTTGAAAGGCTTAGTGACGACAGCAACGGTCAGGATACCCAAATCTTTTGCCACTTCAGCGACGACTGGTGCTGCACCTGTACCGGTACCACCCCCCATACCCGCAGCAATAAAGACCATGTCTGCACCTTCCAGCGCCGCACGCAGTGCATCGCGATCCTCATCAGCCGCATTGCGGCCAACTTCTGGATTAGCGCCTGCGCCCAGTCCTTTGGTGATACCGCTACCGATTTGAATCGTCTGTCCAACCGCTGTTTTACGCAGCGCTTGTGCATCGGTATTTACCGCGAAGAATTCAACACCTTCAATGCGCTCGCGCACCATGTGTTCAACAGCATTACCGCCGCCGCCGCCGACGCCGATGACTTTAATCACCGCGTCATTGGTAAGTTCCATTGGTTCAAACATAGTTTCTCTCCGATTTGTGCCTGTCGCCTGAGGCCGTAATCATCGTCGGCCTCATAAAAATTAAAACTCTTTTCGCAGCCAACTATTGAGTCGCTTGATCCACGAGCCAACTGATGCTGTAACACGTTTTTCTACTTCAGCTTCACCGTTAAGATGTGACTCTTTTCCATAGTGAAGCAATCCCACCGCCGTCGAATAATACGGCTCCTGAGCATAATCCGTTAAACCGGTAATGTTCAGCGGCGCGCCGATACGCACTTGCGTATGAAACACGCGCTGAGCACAGGCTGCAAGACCTTCGATCTGCGCTGCGCCACCAGTTAATACAATGCCTGCCGCCAGGTGATGTTTAACCCCTTGTTGGCGAAGCTTTTCCTGCAACTGCAATATCTCTTCGTTGACCAGGTTGAGCAGCTCGGTATAGCGCGGCTCGATCACCTCTGCCAGGGTCTGACGTTGCAGACTCCGCGGCGGACGACCGCCTACGCTCGGCACTTCCACGCTCTCATCTTTTCCAACGATGGAACCCAGCGCACAACCGTGGCGAACTTTAATCGCTTCGGCGTCGCTTGGCGGCGTGCCAAAGGCGTAAGCGATATCACTGGTCACGACATTGCCAGCATAAGGAATTACCTTAGTGTGGCGCAATGCCCCACCGGTATAAACGGCGATATCCATTGTACCACCACCGATATCGACGACGCAGACACCCAGTTCACGTTCATCTTCCGTCAATACCGAATAACTTGATGCCAGTCCGGCAAATATCAGTTGGTCAACTTTCAGCCCACAACGTTCAACCGCTTTGACGATGTTTTTCGCCATATCGTTGTGACATGTGATCAGGTGCACTTTTGCCTGCATCCGCACGCCCGAAAGTCCTACCGGATTCTTGATCCCTTCCTGATAGTCAATCGCATACTCTTGCGGGATCACATGCAGCACACGATGCTCATCGCGCACACGCACCGATTTCGCGGTATGGACGACATTTTCCACATCTTCTTGCGTCACTTCTTCTTCAGAAATAGGCACCATACCAATTTCATTCTGGCAGCTGATGTGCTTACCAGAAAGCGCCAGATATACCGAAGAGATCTGACAATCTGCCATCAATTCTGCCTGGTCAATGGCGCGTTGTACGCACTTGACCACGGATTCGAGGTCGTTCACCCCGCCTTTATCCATACCACGCGACGGGCAGCTGCCCACGCCAATGATATTGACCATACCGTCGGGCAGAACTTCCCCTACTAAAGCGGCAACCTTCGCGGTACCAATCTCCAGTCCTACTACCAGTTTTCTGTCCGTCGCCTTGATCATTGTTGTTCTGCCTGTGCCTGATTTTGTTGCTGAGTAGATTCCTCTGGCGGCAAGGGCGCCCAGCCTACTGCCGCTCCAGAGTCATAACGCAAATCAACGTAGCTAATCCGTTTGCCATCGGTTTGCGCCTGCTGCTGTAAAACCGGATAAAGTTCTACAAAGCGAGCCAAACGTTTCATCGTATCGCCCCGGCCAAGATTGAGCTTAATATCGTTATTCAGCGTCAACTGCCAGGAACGCCGCGCGGTCATCGCCGCTTCCTTCAGAGTAAATCTGTCCTTTGCCAGCATCTGCCCCATTTCGCGATAGCCCTGCAACACTTCATTGGCGCTGCCTTCCGGGCCATACAGCATTGGAAGCACCTGCTTGCTGGTGCGATCTGGCGGCACGCTGAAAGTGTTTCCTTCCGCGTCTACCATATGTTGATCATTCCACCGCGCAATCGGCACATATTCAACCAGATGAATCTTCAATTCATCAGGCCACTGCTTTCTGACGCTCACCTGCTTAATCCACGGCAGGCGTTGTTCTATTTGCGTCTGGATGATGTTGACATCCTGGGTCATAAAGGTACCTGGCTCACCCAATGCCAGGATCGACTGCCGGATATCGTCATTACGCGTGTAATGGCGTTCACCGGTCAACACCAGCTTTGAGAGCGGCAGGCGTTGCGCATCTTCCATCCAGCCCAACACGACCCAGCCGCTCACCAACACTGTCGTTAAAACGGTCAGCAGGAAAAGGATCCCCGCCAGACGCGTTCCATTATTGCGGCGAGAAGAAACCTCTTCTTCGCTGTTTCGCGTGTTCAGAGCAGCCTGCGACATATTAGTCCGCCAGTTCCAGAATTCGTACTACCAACTGCGAGAAGCTCATACCTGCCTGACGTGCCGCCATCGGCACCAGGCTGTGGCTGGTCATACCCGGTGAGGTATTGGCTTCCAGCAGATAAAACTGTCCATCGCTGTCCAGCATAACGTCAATACGTCCCCATCCTTTGCAACCTAACGTCGTCCATGCTTTCAGCACTAATGCCTGCAAATTGGCCTCTTGTGACGCTTCCAGACCTGCGGGGCAGAAATACTGTGTCTCATCAGAGAGATACTTCGCCTCATAATCATAGAAGGTTCCGGACGGTTGAATACGTATTGACGGTAAAATTTCTTCACCGAGTATCGCAACCGTGAACTCCGGCCCACTTAGCCATTTTTCAATCAATACTTCTTCATCGTGCTGAAATGCCAATCTTAATGCATCTTGTAGAGCATTTTCTGCTACTACTTTTGACATTCCCACACTGGAACCTTCGCGGCTCGGCTTAACGATAACCGGCAAACCCAGAGCAGAAATTTCTGCTAACTGCTTATCACTCAGGCCTTTTTCAAACTCTGCGCGGGTTAACGCTACCCACGGAGCGACCGGTAAACCGGCACCTTGCCACAGAAGTTTGCTGCGTAGTTTATCCATTGAAAGCGCAGATGCCATCACTCCGCTGCCGGTATAAGGCAAGCCCATCAGCTCGAGCATGCCCTGCAGCGTGCCATCTTCACCGCCGCGACCGTGTAGCGCGATAAACACTTTCTGAAAGCCCATCGACTTCAGTTGCGTCACGTCGACTTCTTTCGGGTCGACAGGATACGCGTCAATACCGCCTTCACGCAGCCCGGCTAACACCGCTGCGCCAGAATTCAGAGAAACTTCCCGCTCAGCGGAGGTCCCACCCAACAGGACCGCGATTTTATCAGTCATGTTGTGCTTCCTCCGGAGTTTGCGGCTTCAGTTTGATTTCAGCTAAAGAACGGGCAATTTTTCCAATATTACCAGCCCCCTGAACGAGAATCAGGTCGTTACCGGTTAATACCGGTGCCAGCATCTCGGCTACCTGCGCCGGGTCAGGCACCAGAATGGGATCAATTTTCCCACGTCCACGAATTGTGCGACACAGCGAACGGCTGTCCGCTCCCGGAATTGGCGCTTCGCCAGCCGGATACACTTCCAGCATTAACAGGGTATCAACCTGCGTCAGCACATTGGCGAAATCATCATACAGGTCGCGTGTACGGGTAAAACGGTGCGGCTGAAACAGCATTACCAGGTTTTTATCCGGCCAGCCTGCACGCGCCGCTTTAATAGTGGCGTCCACTTCCGTCGGGTGGTGGCCGTAGTCATCGACCAACATCGCCGTACCGCTTTTACCATTCACTGGCTCCAGCGGGAATTCACCGAGGAAATCAAAACGGCGACCAGTCCCCTGGAAGCTCTCCAGCGCACGCAAAATAGCCTCGTCGTCAATGCCCTCTTCCGTAGCAACCGCAACCGCAGCTGCGGCGTTCAGCGCGTTATGACGACCTGGCGCATTCAGGGTGACGCGCATCGGCTCTTTGTCCTGGCGCAGCAGCGTAAAGTGCCCCTGCGGGCCAATCTGCTGATAATCTTCTACACGCACGTCGGCATCTTCGCTGAAGCCGTAAGTCGTGGTCTGACGTCCCACACGCGGTAACAATTCGCGGATCACCGGATCATCAACACACATCACTGCACGACCGTAAAACGGCAGGTTGTGCAGAAAATTAATAAAGGTCTGTTTTAAATTCTCAAAGTCGCCCTGGTAGGTATCCATGTGGTCGGCTTCGATATTGGTGACAATCGCCACCATCGGTTGCAGATGCAGGAACGATGCATCACTCTCATCTGCTTCGGCAATCAGGTACCGACCATGCCCCAAACGCGCATGAACGCCCGCCGCTTTTACCAGCCCACCGTTAACGAAGGTTGGGTCGAGTCCCGCTTCTGCGTAGATGCTGGAAACCATCGCAGTGGTTGTCGTTTTGCCGTGCGTTCCGGCAATGGCGATGCCATGACGAAAACGCATTAACTCAGCCAGCATTTCGGCACGACGGATCACCGGAATACGCGCTTCATGAGCTGCGACAATTTCCGGGTTATCGGCAGAAATCGCGCTGGAAACAACGACCACGCTGGCATCACGTACGTTTTCCGGGCGATGGTTGAAATAAATCGTCGCCCCAAGATTCATTAACTGCTGCGTGACCGGATTTGGCGCTAAATCGGAACCACTGATCTGATAACCTTCATTGGCCAGAACTTCGGCAATACCGCCCATACCGGCACCACCGATGCCGACAAAATGTATGTGCCGAACGCGACGCATTTCGGGCACGATGGAACGCAGTTTTGCCAATTGTTGTGTATTCATTCTTTACGCCATTAACTTCTTAAATTCATACGATGCAAAAGGCATCGCTACAATTACGCCCGGGCAGCCCGGCTCACTTCATTTGCCACTCGCTCGGTGGCATCCGGAATGGATGCAGCGCGGGCGCGTTCTGCCATGGTTAATAAGGTTTCTCGCGACCACCCGGCCAGGGTGTTGGCGACAGCATCCACGCTAAGCTGTGGCTGCTCGATAATTTTGGCTGCGCCCGCTTTTTCCAGCGGTAGAGCATTCCAGTATTGCTGGCGGTCTTTATGTTGAAACGGCACAAACAACGCCGGTAGTCCTGCCGCAGCGATTTCACTCACCGTTAACGCACCGGAGCGGCAAACGACGACATCCGCCCACGCATACGCCGCCGCCATATCATCAATAAATTCCGTCACTTTATGCTGCGGTTGCCCCGCTTCGGCATACGCCTGTTCAACGGATTGTTGCGAACCTTTACCGCTCTGATGCCAGATAGTGACTGAATCACCCAGTTTCGCAGCAACCTGCGGCATTGTCTGGTTAAGAATGCGTGCGCCCTGGGAACCACCCACTACCAACACACGAACCGGACCTTCACGTCCAGCCAAACGTTGCTGCGGCAACGGCAGCGCCAGCACATCGGTACGCACCGGGTTACCCACCACTTCCGCATTAGGGAAAGCGCCTGGAAACGCCTGCATCACTTTGGTGGCAATCTTCGCCAGCCATTTATTGGTTAAGCCCGCAATACCGTTTTGTTCATGAAGCACAACCGGAATGCCTAACGACCACGCGGCCAGACCACCTGGACCTGATACGTAGCCGCCCATTCCGAGCACCACGTCAGGTTTGTACGCTTTCATAATCGCCCGCGCCTGACGCCAGGCGTTGAAGATTCGCAGTGGCGCAGCTATCAGTGCTTTTATACCTTTTCCACGCAGACCAGAGATACGAATGAAATCAATTTCGATGCCATGTTTTGGCACTAAGTCCGCTTCCATACGGTCGGCAGTCCCCAGCCAGCGAACTTGCCAACCCTGAGCCATTAGATGGTGCGCAACCGCCAGTCCCGGGAATACATGTCCACCGGTTCCGCCTGCCATCACCATTAATCGCTTTCCTTGACCACTCATCGTGAACCTCGTACAAACGCCTGTGCTTTCTCCAGACGCGTTTCATAATCAATACGCAACAGCATCATGATGGCTGTCGACATAATCAGTAAGCTCGAACCACCGTAACTGATCAACGGCAATGTCAGACCTTTGGTCGGTAACATCCCCGCGGCCGCGCCTACGTTCACTAGCGCCTGGAAGCTAAACCAGATGCCAATGGAACAGGCGAGAAAACCGGAAAAACGATGGTCAATTTCTAATGCTTTACGGCCAATCGACATCGCACGAAAAGCGACGAAGAATACCATTAAAAGTGCTAGTACCACACCGACATAACCTAATTCTTCGCCGATAATGGCGAAAATAAAGTCAGTGTGCGCTTCCGGCAGATACTCCAGTTTTTGTACGGAGTTACCTAAGCCTTGCCCCCACAGTTCGCCGCGACCAAACGCCATCAGCGATTGCGTTAACTGATAGCCGCTGCCAAAGGGATCTTCCCACGGGTTCCAGAATGCGGTAACACGGCGGATACGGTACGGTTCGGCGAGGATCAGCAACACAACCGCTGAAATGCCCATACCGATAATGGCAATGAACTGCCACAATTTCGCTCCCGCCAGGAATAACATCGCCAGCGTAGTCACAAACAACACCACCACCGTACCAAGGTCTGGCTGTGCCAGCAGTAATACTGCTAACACCAGAATCACGCCCATCGGTTTCAGGAAGCCGCGCAGGTTATTACGTACTTCGTCGCCTTTACGCACCAGATAGTTGGCGATATAGCAAAACAACGACAGTTTTGTCAGCTCCGCAGGCTGGATACGCAGCAAGCCGAGATCGATCCAACGCGATGCCCCTTTAACAGAGCTACCCACTACCAGAACGATCATCAACAGGATGATTGATCCGAGTAGCATCGTAGCGCTGTAACGTTGCCAGAACTCCATCGGCAGACGCAGCGTAATGATCGCCAGAATGAATGCCAGGATCAGATAGACGCCATCACGCTTCGCGAAGAAGAACGGATCGTTGGTTAAGCGTTGCCCTATGGGCATTGACGCCGAGGTCACCATGATAAAGCCAATCGCCGCGAGGCCGAAGGTCAGCCACAGTAAGGTGCGATCGTACATGATCAGGCTGTCGGTATCTTTTTCCCGCGAGCCCATCACCCAGCCCTTTAGCGCCGTGGAGATCCAGACCAGAATACTGAATCCTGGCAGGCGCGGCATTTTCAGGCGAGGGAGAGATAAACGCATCAACCTAACTCCTTCGCCAGACGGGCAAACTCATTGCCTCGTTGTTCAAAGTTCTTGAACTGATCAAGGCTGGCACATGCCGGGGAGAGCAGAACCATATCGCCCGGCTGAACACGCGGAGCCAGCAAGCGCATCGCCTGTTCCATGGTTTCGGTTTGTTCTGCCACTTCCGGGCGTAGCGCCGCCAGCTGCGCGCCGTCCCGACCGAAACAATACAGACGTACGTTATCGCCATTCAGGTAACGCGCCAGTGGGCTAAAATCTGCCGATTTACCATCGCCGCCCAGCAACAAATGCAGCGTGCCGTCTACGTGCAGGCCATTCAGTGCCGCTTCCGTACTGCCGACGTTGGTCGCTTTTGAATCGTTAATCCAGCGCACACCGTTATGCTCCAGCACAACTTCAAAGCGATGCGGCAGACCAGTGAATGTGGTTAACGCTTTCAGGCTGCTGGCGCGCGGCAAACCAGCGGCATCTGCCAGTGCCAGAGCTGCCAGTGCATTGGTGTAGTTATGCTGCCCGGAAAGTTTCATTTCTTTCACGTTCAGCACTTTCTCGCCCTTCACCCGCAGCCAGGTTTCACCCTGCTGATGATTCAGGTGATAGTCACCCATGTTGACGCCAAAGCTGACACAGCGTTCATCCGCACCGCGAATCGGCATTGTTAAGGCATCATCAGCATTAACCACGCAAATTTTTGCGTTTTCGTAAATGCGCAGTTTTGCTGCACGATACTGTTGTAAACCAAACGGATAGCGATCCATATGATCTTCAGTTACGTTCAGAATGGTCGCTGCTACCGCCTGTAAACTGGAGGTGGTTTCAAGCTGGAAGCTCGACAGCTCTAGCACGTACAGTTCGCACTCATCATCCAGCAGCATCAACGCAGGCAGGCCAATATTGCCACCCACACCAACGTTAACCCCCGCCGCTTTCGCCATTTCACCCACTAGAGTGGTGACCGTGCTTTTGCCGTTAGAACCGGTGATCGCCACAATCGGTGCTTGTGCTTCACGACAGAACAGCTCGATATCGCCAACGATTTCGATTCCGGCATCAGCGGCAGCGCTTAAGGATGGATGCGCCAGTGCAATACCGGGACTGGCGACAATCAGATCTGCCGCCATCAGCCATTCATCATTCAGACCGCCCGTGTGGCGTTCTACGGCTTCGGGTAATTTATCCAGGCCAGGCGGTGTCATACGCGTATCCATAACGCGCGGCGTCACACCGCGAGCGAGGAAAAAGTCCACGCAAGAAAGCCCGGTGAGGCCCAGGCCGATAATGACGACATTTTTACCCTGGTAATCAGCCATGATTAACGTACCTTCAGCGTTGCCAGACCAATCAGGACCAGCATCAGCGAAATAATCCAGAAACGCACAATGACGCGCGGTTCCGGCCAGCCTTTCAGTTCATAGTGGTGATGAATCGGTGCCATGCGGAAAATACGTTGTCCGCGCAGTTTAAAGGAGCCGACCTGCAGGATGACGGAAAGTGTTTCTACCACGAACACGCCCCCCATAATCACCAGCAGGAATTCCTGACGCAGCAGTACGGCGATAATGCCTAACGCACCACCTAACGCCAGCGAACCGACATCGCCCATAAAGACCTGCGCCGGATAGGTGTTAAACCACAGGAAGCCCAGCCCTGCCCCGACTATCGCGGTACAGACAATGACCAGTTCCCCGGCGTGTCGTAGATACGGTATGTGTAAATAGCTGGCAAAGTTCATGTTGCCGGTCGCCCACGCCACCAGCGCAAAACCACCGGCGACAAATACGGTCGGCATAATTGCCAGACCGTCGAGACCATCAGTCAGGTTTACCGCGTTGCCAGTACCCACAATGACGAAGTAAGCCAGCAGAATGTAGAACAGCCCCAGTTGCGGCATCACATCTTTAAAGAACGGAACCACCAGCTGCGTTGCGGGCGTGTCTTTGCCGGCAAGGTACAGCGCGAAGGCAACACCCAGCGCGATCACCGACATCCAGAAATACTTCCAACGAGCGATCAACCCTTTGGTGTCTTTACGCACCACTTTGCGATAGTCATCAACAAAGCCAATGATGCCGTAACCTACCAGCACCACCAGTACGCACCAGACGTACGGATTGGATGGGTAAGCCCACAGCAGTACGGATATCACAATCGCCGTCAGGATCATAATCCCGCCCATGGTCGGCGTACCGCGCTTGCTGAAGTGTGATTCAGGACCGTCGTTACGCACTACCTGACCAAAGGAAAGTTTTTGCAAATGAGCAATCATACGCGGGCCCATCCACAATGAGATGAACAGCGCGGTCAGCAGGCTGACGATGGCGCGAAACGTCAGATAGGAAAAGACGTTAAAGCCGGAATAATATTTGACCAAATGTTCGGCCAGCCAAACTAACATGTCCCATTCTCCTGTAAAGCGCGTACTACCTCTTCCATGGCGGCACTACGTGAACCCTTAACTAAAATCGTAATTACCTGTTGCTCAGCAATCAGTGATTTAATACGCGCGATAAGCGCTGTTTTATCTGCAAAATGTTCGCCAACGCCGCTGGCGGTGCTGATAGCATGGCTTTGTTTACCCACGCTTAACACGCGGTCAATACCAGCAGCTTTTGCCGCCTCGCCCACCTGTACATGGCAGGCTTCGCTTTCAGCGCCCAATTCCGCCATATCGCCCACCACCAGCACGCGGTAGCCCGGCATTTCAGCCAGTACCTGGACTGCTGCGGTCATTGAACCGACATTGGCGTTGTAGGAGTCGTCGAGCAGCAACTGGTTTTCCGCCAGTTGGATGGGGAACAGACGGCCTGGAACAGCTTTCAGATTTGCCAGCCCCGCTTTGATAGCATCAAGCGTTGCGCCCACGGACATGGAGAGCGCAGCGGCTGCCAGCGCATTCGCAATATTGTGACGCCCTGGAAGCGGCAGCAGAACATCGACGCTACCTGTTGGGGTTTGGAGGGTAAATTCCGTACCGTGCGAAGTCACATGGATGTTGGTGGCGGTGAAATCGCTGTTGGCGGCATTGGGTGAGAAACGCCACACTTTGCGTGAGCCAATTACGCTCTGCCAGTTCAGCCAGTCGTTGTTGTCAGCGTTCATGATGGCGATACCGTTTTCCGGCAGGCCGCTAAAGATTTCACCTTTCGCTTTCGCGACACCCGCAAGCGAGCCAAAACCTTCCAGATGTGCCGCTGCCAGGTTGTTGACCAGCGCCGCTTCCGGGCGAGTCAGACTCACAGTCCAGGCAATTTCGCCCTGATGGTTCGCGCCAAGTTCAATAACTGCGAAATCGTATTCCGGCGTTAAGCGCAACAGCGTCATCGGTACACCGATGTCGTTGTTGAGATTGCCTGCCGTATAAAGTGTGTTGCCGCACTGGCTTAAAATTGCCGCCGTCATCTCTTTAACAGAGGTTTTGCCGGAGGAGCCCGTCAGAGCAACCACGCGCGCCGGAACTTGCTGGCGAACCCATGCAGCCAGTTCACCAAACGCCAGACGCGTATCCTTGACGATTAACTGCGGCAGATCGATATCCAGCGGACGGCTGACCAGTAGTGCGCCCGCGCCGCCAGCTTTCGCCTGGTCGGCAAAATCATGAGCATCGAAACGTTCGCCTTTCAGGGCAACAAACAGGCAGCCCGGCGTCAGTTTTCGCGTGTCAGTGGTTACAGCATCAAGGGTAATATCTGCACCTTGCAGTTCACCGTTGAGAATATCGGTAAGTTGGCTAAGGGTTACGCTAATCATGCAATCACCCCCAGCAGACGCGCCACCGTGACGCGATCGGAGTAGTCCAGACGCTGATTGCCAACAATCTGGTAATCCTCATGGCCTTTGCCCGCGACCAGTACCACATCATTCTCTTTAGCCTGCATAACGGCGCAAGTCACCGCTTCAGCACGGCCTTCCATCACTTTGGCATGTCCGGCATCTAACATTCCCGCCAGAATATCGTTGATGATGGCACGCGGTTCTTCGGTACGCGGGTTATCGTCCGTTACCACCGCCACGTCAGCAAACTCTTCAGCAATTGCGCCCATCAGTGGACGTTTGCCTTTATCACGATCGCCACCACAGCCAAAGACGCACCACAGCTTGCCCGCACAGTGCAGGCGCGCCGCCTGTAAGGCTTTTTCCAGTGCATCCGGCGTATGCGCGTAATCCACCACTACCGTCGGTTTGCCTGGCGCAGTGAACACTTCCATACGTCCACAAACCGGCTGCAGGCGTGCGGCAGTTTTCAGCAGGTCAGACAACGGATAGCCCAGCGCCAGCAGCGTCGCCAGCGCCAGCAGCAAGTTGCTGACGTTAAAAGCGCCCATCAGATGGCTTTCAATTTCGCCATCGCCCCAACTTGAACTAAAGCGAATCGTCGCACCGCTGTCGTGATAGTTCACGTCGGTCGCTTTCAACCAGCGTCCGTGACAGTTCGGATTGATATGATCTTCCATTGATACCGCAACCGCGTCCGACAGTTTTGCCAGCCAGCGGCGGCCCACTTCATCGTCGGCGTTAATAATCGCCTGACCGCAATGATGCTCAGAATAAAGCAGCCATTTCGCGGCTTCGTAGTGTTCCATATCACCATGATAATCAAGGTGATCGCGGCTTAAGTTGGTAAAGACCGACGCCGCAAATTTCAATGCCGCCACACGGTGCTGTACCAGTCCGTGGGAGGAAACTTCCATTGCGCAAAAAGTCGCGCCCTGATCCACCAGCCCCGCCAGCTCATGCTGAACATCGACTGCCGAACCGGTGGTATTTTCTGTCGGGATCACTTTCCCCAGCAGACCGTTACCAACGGTGCCCATTACCGCGCTGGTTTCGCCAAGCAGTTGGCTCCACTGCGCCAGCAGCTGGGTCGTCGTGGTTTTGCCGTTGGTACCCGTTACGCCTACGAGACGTAAATTGTCAGAGGGTTCATGGTAAAAGCGGCCCGCCAGTGCAGATAAACGCTCATTGAGCTGGCTGAGATAGATGACCGGTACGCCGTGCATTTCACGGATTTCACCGTCGGTCGCCTCATCTTTCGCCTCTGCAATAATGGCAGCCACACCTTGCGCTATCGCCTGCGGGATATATCGACGCCCGTCCGCCTGATGACCTACTACAGCTACAAAGAGATCGCCCGCCGCAGCCACACGGCTGTCGAGTGTCATCTCTCGCAGTGCTCGCGAAGGTGCGTCTGGCACCCACGGAGCAAGAAGGTCGCGCAAATTACGATCTGCCACCTGTCCCCTCGCCTTGATTAATCACAAATTCATTTTTATCGCCCGTTGTCAGCGCATCCGGCTCGATGTTCATGGTACGCAATACGCCGCCCATGATGGCACCAAAGACCGGCGCGGAAACGGCGCCGCCGTAGTATTTACCCGCCTGCGGATCGTTGATAACAACAACCAGCGCGAAGCGCGGCTGACTCGCAGGCGCAACGCCTGCGGTATAAGCAATATATTTATTGATGTAGCGACCGTCCGGCCCGACCTTTTTCGCGGTACCGGTTTTAATGGCGATACGATAGCCCTTAATCGCCGCCTTCACGCCGCCACCACCCGGTAGCGCCACGCTTTCCATCATATGCACCACGGTGCGAACAATGGATTCCGGGAAGACTCGTTCACCGGGAACCGGGGGGTCAACTTTGGTAATCGACAGTGGGCGATAAATGCCGTAGCTGCCGATAGTTGCGTAGACTCGCGCTAACTGTAACGGTGTTACCATTAGCCCGTAGCCGAAAGAGAAGGTGGCCCTCTCTATGTCAGACCACCGTTGTTTTTGAGGATATAAGCCACTGCGTTCTCCGACCAACCCCAAATTGGTCGCTTTTCCCAGTCCAAAACGTGAGTAAGTATCTACTAACGCTGAGGACGGCATCGCTAACGCCAGCTTGGAAACACCGACGTTACTCGACTTCTGTAATACCCCGGTCAGGGTTAATTCGCTGTAGCGTGCCACGTCTTTGATTTCGTGGCCGTTAATTCGATAAGGAATGGTATTGAGTACCGAGTTTTCCCGCACCACGCCACGTTGCAACGCGGTCATCACCACCATCGGTTTAACCGTTGAGCCCGGTTCAAACACGTCGGTGATGGTACGGTTACGCATCGCCTCTTTCGGCGTGCCGCTCAGATTGTTAGGGTTGTATGACGGACTGTTAGCCATCGCCAGCACTTCACCGGTGTTGACATCCACCAGCACGGCGCTACCAGATTCAGCCTTGTTAAAGGCCACCGCGTTGTTCAGTTCGCGATAAACCAGCGCCTGCAAGCGTTCATCAATACTCAGCGCCAGGTTGTGCGCTGCCTGGCTGTCAGTAGAAGAAATATCTTCAATTACGCGACCATAGCGGTCTTTACGCACAATGCGCTCACCCGGCTGCCCGGTAAGCCATTTATCGAAACTCTTCTCGACGCCCTCAATCCCCTGACTATCGACGTTAGTAAAGCCGATGAGGTGAGCAGTCACTTCGCCGGATGGATAATAACGGCGAGATTCTTCACGCAGATGAATCCCCGGCAGTTTCAGTTTTTTGATGTAGTCCGCCATGTCAGGGTTTACCTGACGCGCCAGATAAATAAAGCGCCCTTTCGGGTTGGCGTTAATGCGGGCTGAAAGCTGATCCAGCGGAATATTGAGCGCGTTAGCCAGCGCCTTCCAGCGGTCACCGACGCTGATACCGCCAGCGTCATGCACTTCTTTCGGGTCAGCCCAAATCGCTTTTACCGGCACGCTCACCGCTAACGGGCGACCAGAACGGTCAGTAATCATGCCGCGGGAGGTGGAAACTTGCTGAACGCGAAGAGAACGCATGTCGCCCTCTTTCACCAGCATATCCGGGGAGATAACTTGTAACCACGCTACGCGTCCGAGCAGAAAAGCCAGCGCCAGGAGAATACAGCCGCATAACAACGCAAAACGCCAACTGATAAAGTTGGCATGTTCTTCCTGACGTTTTGGTTTCTGCGTTTTCGCCGCTGCTTTCATGCGTCGCGTTTATCCTTATTTTTGCACTACGATATTTTCTTGTGACGGATCAACATGCTGCATTTGCAGCTTTTCCGTGGCGATCCTTTCCACCCGGCTATGGTCGCCGAGCGCATTCTCTTCAAGGATCAGGTTGCGCCATTCAATGTCTAAAGCATCTCGCTCCAGCACCAGTTGTTCGCGCTGAGCGGTCAGTAAACGGGTATGGTGCGCCGTGGTTACCACGGTCACCGCCGTCAAAATAATGCAAATGAACAGGCAGAGTGGCAGCTTCCCAAATCGCAAAAGATCGTCACCGATAACACCAGGCAATGCATGGCGCTCGTGGCTTCCCATCGATCCTTTAACTTTGCTTAGAGCTTCTGTCACTCTGCTGATCATGCGTTCGTCCTCTCTGCAATACGCAGAACTGAACTACGGGCACGAGGGTTCTCAGCCACCTCTTCTTCGCCCGGCATTAACTTGCCTAGTGCTCGCAGCTGACGGCCACCCAGTTTTTTGAGCTGCTCTTCAGTCATCGGTAACCCTGCCGGAACTTGCGGACCGCGGCTGTTTTCACGCATAAAACGTTTCACAATACGGTCTTCCAGCGAGTGGAAGCTGATGATCGAAAGCCGCCCACCCGGGGCCAGCACGTTGAGCGAGCTTTTTAGCGCCTGCTCTATCTCCTCCAGTTCACTGTTTACCCAAATGCGCACCGCCTGGAAGGTCCGGGTCGCGGGATGTTTAAACTTATCTTTCACCGGCGTAGCGGCAGCCACGACTTCCGCCAGTTCTTTGGTGCGGGTCATCGGCTGTTCGCGGTTACGCTCGACAATGGCGCGGGCAATGCGTTTGGCAAAACGCTCTTCACCATAGGTTTTCAATACCCAGGCGATATCGGCTTCTTCTGCGGTTTGTAGCCATTCAGCGGCTGACTGCCCACGGGTTGGGTCCATACGCATGTCCAGCGGACCATCGCGCATAAAGGAAAAGCCGCGTTCAGCATCATCAAGTTGCGGTGAAGAGACGCCAAGATCGAGGAGAATGCCGTCGATCTTGCCGATAAGATCGCGCTCGGCAACATATTCGCCCAGCGCGGAGAAAGGTCCGTGGATGATGGAGAAGCGCGGATCATCAATAGTCTTCGCAACGGCGATAGCCTGCGGGTCGCGATCGATCGCCAGCAAACGCCCCTCTTCGCCAAGCTGCGAGAGGATCAGACGTGAGTGACCACCGCGACCAAAAGTCCCATCAATGTAGATGCCATCAGGACGGATATTGAGGCCATTAACGGCTTCATCCAGCAGCACCGTAGTATGTTTATAGTTTTCCATCATTTTATAGAGACAAGTCCTGCAGTCGCTCTGATAAGTCTCCAGTAGCCAACTGCTCTGCGTCGATATCTTCCTTGACCTGTTGATGCCAGGTTGTTTCATCCCACAGCTCAAACTTGTTGAACTGTCCAACCAGCATCACTTCTTTTGTCAGCCCGGCATGTTGCCGCAGTACTGGCGCGATTAACAATCGACCTGCGCCATCCATCTGACATTCGCTGGCATGACCTAACAGTAGGCGCTGCACACGGCGCTCAACCGGGTTCATGCTCGACAGACGCGATAATTTTTGCTCGATAATTTCCCATTCAGGCAGGGGGTAAAGCAGCAGGCACGGGTGATGAATGTCAATGGTGCAAACCATTTGACCGGCAGCGTTCTCAAGCAGCTGCTCCCGATAACGGGTAGGCACTGATAAGCGCCCTTTGCTGTCGAGATTGACTAACGTTGCTCCCCGGAACATGCCAGCCTCACCCCTTATTCCCACTTTGCCCCACAATTTCCCACTGAAAGGAGTTTACGGAGCGGAGGAAAAGCTTGTCAAGCCAGTCACAAGGCATACCGAGGTAAAAAACCCGATGTTTACGGCTAATATCAGCGTTGTTTATTTTACGTCCAACGTGCGAAGCAAATTAACGTTATGAATAGCTGTAAGAAAAAATCCCTCATCGTCATCACCGTTTTAAAATGACTAACTATTTTCCACAGCAAATATAAAGTGTCAGTTTGCGACGCGAGCGGCATTTTAGGACATATCTTCCCCGGTTAACAGTCCCTGTTGCGTCTGTGTGGCGCTTGATGCCAGCGGGTTTGCGCAAAAGCAAAGAAAAGTGTTTGTTAAATCGGCAATTCATCTCTGCATGTAACAAAATAATGCAAAAACGCGCTATCGATATCACTTAATTATTGTGAATTTCATCTGGTGAGGTAATTAACGGGCAGGTTTATAAGCATTTATCAATAATAACCAGGAATAGTCTTATTTACTTTAAGGATATTGATGTCCATTCCCGTACTCAACGCGCCAGAGAGAAATTCACCTGACGCGTATTTTTGTTCGCGGCTTAGCTACGGCTGAGCACGCCGCGGCGATAGAGATTACGTTTAATGCGCGTTAAACCAGGTTTTGGCTTACGCGGTTCGTCCAGGCTTGCCAGGACAATCTCCAGCACACGCTCTGCGACATCGCGGTGACGTTGAGCCACTGCCAGCACCGGGCACTGTAAGAAGTCGAGCAGTTCGTTATCGCCAAAGGTGGCAATTGCCAGGTCAGAAGGCAGTTTGCCGTCACGACGTAGCGTGACATCCATCACCCCTTGCAACAACGCAAACGACGTTGTGAACAGTGCCTGCGGCATCGGATGCGTTTCCAGCCATTTTTCGAATAACTGGGCAGCCGCCTCCCGCTCATAGCTGTTGGCATAAAGGAAATGCACTTCGCGCGGATCATCTTTCCAGGCAGTACGGAAACCTTGTTCACGCAGGAAGCTGACAGAAAGCTCCGGCAGCGCGCCAAGATAAAGTACCGTCTCGGCGGGAAACTTACGTAACTCTTCCGCCAGCATTTCGGCATCATCCTGATCGGCACCAACCACGCTGGTGAAATGTTCACGATCGAGGGCGCGGTCCAGCGCGACAATCGGGAACGGGTCGTTAGCCCAGCGTTGATAAAAAGGATGCTCAGGTGGCAACGACGTCGAAACAATAATGGCATCAACCTGACGCTGCAAAAGATGCTCGATACAACGCATTTCGTTGTCGGGCTGATCTTCCGAGCAGGCAATCAGCAGTTGATAACCCCTTTGCCGCGCCTGGCGTTCAAGATAGTTAGCGATGCGGGTATAGCTGGTGTTCTCCAGATCGGGGATCACAAGACCAATAGAACGTGTGCGTCCAGCACGAAGCCCAGCTGCCACGGCGTTCGGGTGGTAATTGTGCTCACGCACCACAGCCATGACTTTTTCAACGGTTTTGTCGCTCACACGGTATTGCTTCGCTTTGCCGTTAATAACATAGCTTGCAGTGGTCCGCGACACTCCCGCCAGCCGAGCGATTTCATCCAGTTTCACAATTGCCCCTTGCGTAAAATGTAAAAACCATAGCCATTGTACTGGTATGGGTTAAATTCATTAACATCTAAGCGCAGAAAATTAACTGCGGCAACTGCTTTTATTCCAGGTTCCCACTGATTTCGCAAAAAAAGCCCAACGTGACATGTTGGGCTGCAAATTGCGCATTGAGATCATTCTCAACGCATTATTTTATCGCCGCGCGAAAGTCCGACTACACCAGAACGAGCAACTTCCACAATTTTCGCCACATCGCGAATCGATGCTAAAAATGCATCAAGCTTATCGCTGGTGCCTGCTAATTGAACGGTATAAAGCGAGGGTGTGACATCAATAATTTGCCCACGGAATATTTCCGTATTACGTTTAACTTCGTCACGCCCGTAGCCGCTGGCCTGAATTTTCACCAGCATGATTTCCCGCTCAACATGCGCGCCCTGCCCTAACTCGCTCACGCGTAATACATCGACTAGCTTGTGTAATTGCTTTTCGATCTGCTCAAGCACTTTTTCATCGCCCACGGTCTGGATGGTCATACGCGATAATGTCGGATCGTCAGTTGGTGCAACGGTCAGGCTTTCAATGTTGTAGCCTCGCTGGGAAAAAAGGCCAATCACGCGGGATAACGCGCCTGATTCATTTTCGAGTAAGACTGATAATATCCGGCGCATAATCAGGTTCTCTCCGTTTTGCTTAACCACATTTCATCCATTCCGCCCCCGCGAATCTGCATCGGGTAGACGTGCTCACTGCCATCGACGGTGACATCAACAAACACCAGGCGATTATTACGCACCTGTTCCAGCGCCTCGCTAAGTTTGCTTTCCAGTTCTTGCGGATGAGCAATCTGGATCCCGACGTGACCATAGGCTTCCGCCAGACGAACGAAATCGGGTAGAGATTGCATATAAGATTGTGAATGACGGCCGGAATAGATCATGTCCTGCCACTGTTTCACCATCCCCAGATAGCGGTTATTGAGATTCACTACCAGTACCGGCAACTCGTATTGCAACGCGGTAGACAGTTCCTGGATGTTCATCTGAATACTGCCGTCGCCCGTGACGCAAACCACGGTTTCTTCTGGCAACGCCATTTTGACGCCCAGTGCCGCAGGTAAACCAAAACCCATCGTGCCGAGGCCGCCAGAGTTGATCCAGCGACGCGGTTTGTCGAATGGATAATAAAGCGCAGCAAACATCTGGTGCTGCCCGACATCGGACGTCACGTAAGCGTCTCCCTTCGTCAACCGCCAAAGAGTCTCGATCACCGCCTGCGGTTTAATCTTTTCACTGTGAGAGTCATATTTCAGGCACTGACGAGCGCGCCACTGTTCAATCTGCTGCCACCAGTCGCGGATCTCATCCAGCGGTTGATGGACGGATTCTTGCGACAGGAGTTCAAGCATTTGTTCGAGGACCTGGCGAGCATCCCCCACAATCGGGATATCAGCAGTCACGGTTTTAGAAATGGAAGTAGGATCAATATCGATATGCAGAACCGTGGCATTTGGGCAGTACTTCGCCAGATTGTTCGTCGTTCGGTCATCAAAACGTACCCCGACGGCAAAAATCACATCCGCGTTATGCATCGTCATATTAGCTTCGTAGGTGCCGTGCATTCCCAGCATGCCCAGTGCCTGACGATGCGTTGCCGGAAACGCCCCCAGCCCCATTAATGAGGAAACAACGGGCAGATTCAACGCCTCCACCGTTTCTTTTAGCTGCTGATGACAGCCCGCCGTGATTGCCCCACCGCCTACATAGACAACCGGTTTTTTTGCCGCCACCAGCGTTTGCAGAGCGCGCTTAATTTGCCCTTTATGCCCGGAGGTCGTGGGATTGTAAGATCGCATACTGACCGACTCCGGCCAGATGTAGGGTAATTTGTTCGCCGGATTAAGAATATCTTTGGGTAAATCAACGACCACGGGCCCAGGACGACCACTTGCCGCCAGCCAGAAAGCCTTTTTCAGCACCTGCGGAATGTCTTCCGTTTGCTTAACCAGAAAACTGTGTTTAACCACCGGGCGAGAAATCCCCACCATGTCGCACTCCTGAAAGGCATCGTAGCCTATCAACGAGGTCGCTACCTGCCCGGAAAGGACAACTAAGGGAATGGAATCCATATAAGCGGTGGCAATGCCAGTAATCGCATTGGTCGCCCCTGGACCCGACGTTACCAGCACGACGCCGACTTCCCCGGTCGCGCGCGCCAGACCATCGGCCATATGCACCGCCGCCTGCTCATGACGAACTAAAACATGATCGATACCACCCACGGTATGCAATGCATCGTAAATATCAAGGACCGCGCCTCCGGGATAACCGAATACTTGTTTAACGCCCTGATCGATAAGCGATCGGACGACCATCTCGGCTCCAGACAACATCTCCATGGCCTGCCTCACTGTTTGACGGAAAAAATGTGTAAAACACATTAACCGTCCGATCTTGCTTAAGCAATTGGCAGCCTGAGACATAAACACGGGGTAATAAGAATAAACAGGAGGAAAGGTGAAAAGAAACGATAAAATCCTCCATTACAGAGGATTAAATTGATAATAAATCGGCTGAATCCCACAACTTACAGCAATTTCTCTATTTTTTTAATTAATCCTAAAATAGCGAAATCACACATTCAGAATAAAATTCTACATTCAATAAAAAATGCAGAACAAACCAGACATTAATGTCTGACCTATTCTGCATTCAGTTAGCGTTTGCAAATTGAGACTAATTGCTCTTCCATCCACTGATGGCCTTTATCGCGCCCGGCAGCTTCATGCCAGGAGAGATAACAGGTTCTGCTGTTTTGTTTTAACGGCAGCGGTAATACCTGTAATTCTAAGGATTCAGCGAACTCTTCCGCCAGCCAACGCGGCGCAATAGCGACCAGATGCGTTTGCGACACCACGCTAAGTACGCTCATCATTGCCATGCCCTGATACGCGATACTGGCTTGCTTATCTACCGTGTCATACCACGGTTGACTAAATGACGCGAAACGATCGAGCGAAACCGCCGCATGTTGTTCGTTATAAACATCATGTTTCAGTAACGGGCCTTTAATTGTTGGATGATTTTTGCTGGCTACCAGCACCATTTCATCTTTAAATAATGGCACACTGGTAAATTCAGGACGATGGAAGTCTTCATAACTAATCACAAACTCCGTTTCCTGATAACGCAGCTGATGTTCAGTGTTCTGATTTAATGAAGACTTGAACATAACATGTATATTTGGCGCAATCTGCTCAATGTGATTATAAATCTGCGAGGTCAGAATGCTGTCTAACGGGCTGCAGACACAAAGATGAAATACACGTTCACTACTGGCAGGCTCAAAGCCTGAACCTGGTAATTCATTTTGTACTAATTGCAATGCCTGACGAACTGAACCAAAAAGTTGAAATGCGCGAGCAGTCGGTTGAATACCACGGCCATAACGAACAAAAAGCTCGTCATTAAACATCACCTTCAGGCGTGCAACAGCGTTACTGACCGCAGGTTGCGACATTCCCAGAACATGAGCGGCACGGGTAATGTTTTGCTCCTGCATCACGGCATCGAAAACGGTTAATAAGTTGAGATCGACCATGCGTAGCTGTGGCTTGCTTAACTCCGCCGTCTCTGGATGATCTGTTTGTACCTCTGGCATACTTAACTCCACTGTCACACTTAACTCCCTTTCCCTTATTGGAATGCAGAGAAATAATCCTCGAGAATATGATTTATCATGCATATAAAATAAGAAAAAGGAAAATGAGTAAAATTAGGAAAACATAAAGATACGGGTTCTTATAAAAACAGAATCCATTGCCGTGGAAAGCGTCATTTACCACAGCATAATAATCCATAATGTTTTTGTTGCGAAAACAATCTAATCATAACTACCGCGAATACTCAATCATCCACAAAATGGATTAAATGTGCTTTTTTAATAATTAATTTATATGTTTAATGCATTAATCCTTAACATTAATTGATCAATAATATTCACCAAATCAATATCAAAAAATTCGCAAAACATATAATTCAATACAAATCATCAGGATAGGTTTTGTAACGCGTGCATTTTATCCCCCTTTCCCTCGTCGATTAGATGCAAAAATTTATTCTGAAATATGTCAACCGATGAAAAGCGGCGGTGGTTAAGCAGAAATTAATATCGCTTGTTTTAACCACCGCAGCACAATTAGCTAATTTGACGGATGCAGAACTCATGCTGGCGGGACGTTTTTATTACGTCAGGGTTGACATCCGTTTTTGTATCCAGTAACTCTAAAAGCATATCGCATTCATCTGGAGCTGATTTAATGACTCACATCGTTCGCTTTATCGGTCTACTACTACTAAACGCATCTTCTTTGCGCGGTAGACGAGTGAGCGGCATCCAGCATTAAGCCAGCACGCAGTCAAACAAAAAACCCGCGCCATTGCGCGGGTTTTTTTATGCCCGAAGCGAGGCGCTCAAAAAGAGACAAGGACCCAAACCATGAGCCAGCAAGTCATTATTTTCGATACCACATTGCGCGACGGTGAACAGGCGTTACAGGCAAGCTTGAGTGTGAAAGAAAAACTGCAAATTGCGCTGGCCCTTGAGCGTATGGGTGTTGACGTGATGGAAGTCGGGTTCCCCGTCTCTTCGCCGGGTGATTTTGAATCAGTGCAAACCATCGCTCGCCAGGTTAAAAACAGCCGCGTATGCGCGTTAGCTCGCTGCGTGGAAAAGGATATCGACGTGGCGGCCGAATCTCTGAAAGTCGCCGAAGCCTTCCGGATTCATACCTTTATTGCCACTTCGCCAATGCACATTGCCACCAAGCTGCGTAGCACGCTGGACGAGGTGATCGAACGCGCTATCTATATGGTGAAACGCGCCCGTAATTACACCGATGATGTTGAATTTTCTTGCGAAGATGCCGGACGCACCCCAATTGCCGATCTGGCGCGAGTGGTCGAAGCGGCGATTAATGCCGGTGCCACCACCATCAACATCCCGGACACCGTGGGCTACACCATGCCATTTGAGTTCGCCGGAATCATCAGCGGGCTGTATGAACGCGTACCCAACATCGACAAAGCCATTATTTCCGTACATACCCACGACGATTTGGGCCTGGCGGTCGGAAACTCACTGGCGGCGGTACATGCCGGTGCACGCCAGGTGGAAGGTGCAATGAACGGGATCGGCGAGCGTGCCGGTAACTGTTCCCTGGAAGAAGTGATCATGGCGATCAAAGTTCGTAAGGATATTCTCAACGTTCATACCGCCATTAATCACCAGGAAATATGGCGCACCAGCCAATTAGTTAGCCAGATTTGTAATATGCCGATCCCGGCAAACAAAGCCATTGTTGGCAGCGGCGCATTCGCACACTCCTCCGGTATTCATCAGGATGGTGTGCTGAAAAACCGCGAAAACTACGAAATCATGACACCAGAATCTATTGGTTTGAACCAAATCCAGCTGAATCTGACCTCTCGTTCGGGACGTGCGGCAGTAAAACACCGCATGGATGAGATGGGGTATAAAGAAAGTGAATATAATTTAGACAATTTGTACGATGCCTTCCTGAAGCTGGCGGACAAAAAAGGTCAGGTGTTTGATTACGATCTGGAGGCACTGGCCTTCATCGGTAAGCAGCAAGAAGAGCCGGAGCATTTCCGTCTGGATTACTTCAGCGTGCAGTCTGGCTCTAACGATATTGCCACTGCCGCCGTCAAACTGGCCTGCGGCGAAGAAGTCAAAGCAGAAGCCGCCAACGGTAACGGTCCGGTCGATGCCGTCTATCAGGCGATAAACCGCATCACTGACTATAACGTCGAACTGGTGAAGTACAGCCTGACCGCCAAAGGCCACGGTAAAGATGCGCTGGGTCAGGTGGATATTGTCGCCAACTACAATGGTCGCCGCTTCCACGGCGTCGGCCTGGCCACCGATATTGTCGAGTCCTCCGCCAAAGCCATGGTGCACGTACTGAACAATATCTGGCGCGCCGCAGAAGTCGAAAAAGAGTTGCAACGCAAAGCTCAACACAACGAAAACAACAAGGAAACCGTGTGATGTCGAAGAATTACCATATTGCCGTTTTGCCCGGAGATGGGATCGGGCCGGAAGTGATGACCCAGGCGCTGAAAGTGCTGGATGCCGTGCGCAACCGCTTTGCGATGCGCATCACCACCAGCCATTACGATGTAGGCGGCGCAGCCATTGATAACCACGGGCAGCCGCTGCCGCCTGCGACGGTTGAAGGTTGTGAGCAAGCCGATGCCGTGCTGTTTGGCTCGGTAGGTGGTCCGAAGTGGGAACATTTGCCGCCAGACCAGCAACCAGAACGCGGCGCACTGTTGCCTTTGCGTAAACACTTCAAATTATTCAGCAATCTGCGTCCGGCAAAACTGTATCAGGGGCTGGAAGCATTCTGTCCGCTGCGTGCTGACATTGCCGCTAACGGCTTCGACATCCTGTGTGTGCGCGAACTGACCGGCGGCATCTATTTCGGTCAGCCAAAAGGCCGCGAAGGTAGTGGACAATATGAAAAAGCGTTTGATACCGAGGTGTATCACCGTTTTGAGATTGAACGTATCGCCCGCATCGCGTTTGAATCTGCTCGTAAACGTCGCCATAAAGTGACGTCTATCGACAAAGCCAACGTGCTGCAATCCTCTATTTTATGGCGGGAGATCGTTAACGAGATCGCCACGGAATACCCGGATGTCGAACTGGCGCATATGTACATCGACAACGCCACCATGCAGCTGATTAAAGATCCATCACAGTTTGACGTTCTGCTGTGCTCCAACCTGTTTGGCGACATTCTGTCTGACGAGTGCGCAATGATCACTGGCTCAATGGGGATGTTGCCTTCCGCCAGCCTGAACGAACAAGGTTTTGGTCTGTATGAACCGGCAGGCGGCTCCGCACCAGATATCGCAGGCAAAAACATCGCCAACCCGATTGCACAAATCCTGTCGCTGGCACTGCTGCTGCGTTACAGCCTGGATGCCGATGATGCGGCTTCCGCCATTGAACGCGCCATTAACCGCGCATTAGAAGAAGGCATTCGCACCGGAGATTTAGCCCGTGGCGCTGCCGCCGTTAGTACCAATGAAATGGGCGATATCATTGCCCGCTACGTGGCAGAAGGGGTGTAATCATGGCTAAGACGTTATACGAAAAATTGTTCGACGCTCACGTAGTGTACGAAGCCGAAAACGAAACCCCGCTGTTATATATCGACCGCCACCTGGTGCATGAAGTGACCTCACCGCAGGCGTTCAATGGTCTGCGCGCCCACGGTCGCCCGGTACGTCAGCCGGGGAAAACCTTCGCCACCATGGATCACAACGTCTCTACTCAGACCAAAGACATTAATGCCTGCGGTGAAATGGCGCGCATCCAGATGCAGGAGCTGATCAAAAACTGCAAAGAGTTTGGCGTCGAGCTGTATGACCTGAATCACCCGTATCAGGGGATCGTCCATGTAATGGGGCCGGAACAGGGCGTCACATTGCCGGGGATGACTATTGTCTGCGGCGACTCGCATACCGCCACCCACGGCGCGTTTGGCGCACTGGCCTTTGGTATCGGCACTTCCGAAGTTGAACACGTACTGGCAACGCAAACCCTGAAACAGGGTCGTGCGAAGACCATGAAAATTGAAGTCCAGGGCAAAGCCGCGCCGGGCATTACCGCGAAAGATATCGTGCTGGCGATTATCGGTAAAACTGGCAGCGCAGGCGGCACCGGGCATGTGGTGGAGTTTTGCGGCGAAGCAATCCGTGATTTAAGCATGGAAGGTCGTATGACCCTGTGCAATATGGCAATCGAAATGGGCGCGAAAGCCGGTCTGGTTGCACCGGACGAAACCACCTTTAACTATGTCAAAGGCCGTCTGCATGCGCCGAAAGGCAAAGATTTCGACGACGCCGTTGCCTACTGGAAAACTCTGCAAACCGACGAAGGCGCAACTTTCGATACCGTTGTGACTTTGCGGGCAGAAGAGATTTCACCGCAGGTCACCTGGGGCACCAATCCAGGTCAGGTGATTTCCGTGAACGACAATATTCCCGATCCGGCTTCGTTTGCCGATCCGGTTGAACGCGCGTCGGCAGAAAAAGCGCTGGCCTATATGGGGCTGAAACCGGGTATTCCGCTGACAGAAGTGGCTATCGACAAAGTGTTTATCGGTTCCTGCACTAACTCGCGTATTGAAGATTTACGCGCGGCGGCTGAAATCGCCAAAGGACGGAAAGTCGCGCCAGGCGTGCAGGCACTGGTGGTTCCCGGCTCTGGCCCGGTAAAAGCCCAGGCGGAAGCGGAAGGTCTGGACAAAATCTTTATTGAAGCCGGTTTTGAATGGCGCTTGCCAGGTTGCTCAATGTGTCTGGCGATGAACAACGATCGCCTGAATCCGGGTGAGCGTTGTGCCTCCACCAGCAACCGTAACTTTGAAGGCCGCCAGGGGCGTGGAGGGCGCACGCATCTGGTCAGCCCGGCAATGGCTGCCGCTGCTGCGGTGACCGGACATTTCGCCGACATTCGCAACATTAAATAAGGAGCACACCATGGCAGAGAAATTTATCAAACACACAGGCCTGGTGGTTCCGCTGGATGCCGCCAATGTCGATACCGATGCAATCATCCCGAAACAGTTTTTGCAGAAAGTGACCCGTACTGGTTTTGGCGCGCATCTGTTTAACGACTGGCGTTTTCTGGATGAAAAAGGCCAACAGCCAAACCCGGACTTCGTGCTGAACTTCCCGCAGTATCAGGGCGCTTCCATTTTGCTGGCACGAGAAAACTTCGGCTGCGGTTCCTCGCGTGAGCACGCGCCGTGGGCATTGACCGATTACGGTTTTAAAGTGGTGATTGCCCCGAGTTTTGCTGACATCTTCTACGGCAACAGCTTTAACAACCAGCTGCTGCCGGTGAAATTAAGCGATGCCGAAGTGGACGAACTGTTTGCGCTGGTGAAAGCCAATCCGGGGATTCATTTTGATGTAGACCTGGAAGCGCAAGAGGTGAAAGCGGGAGAGAAAACGTATCGCTTTACCATCGATGCCTTCCGCCGCCACTGCATGATGAACGGTCTGGACAGCATCGGCCTGACATTGCAGCACGACGACGCCATTGCGTCTTATGAAGAGAAGCAACCGGCATTTATGCGTTAGTTTGTAAACCGTCCGGCACTCAATCGCCAAAAAGAAAAAAGCCAGCAGATAATCACTGCTGGCGTGGCGATTAACACCAATACTCAGTCACACATGATGTCCGCAAATCAGTAGTCAGAATGACTCCCCTCCCACTGCATCAGTTCTTCAAGCATAGTTAATCGTTGTGGGACGCTTAACCAACGCAACCAGCACAACTTCGCTGTCGCGGTAAAATAGTGCTGATAAAACTGACGCATGGGGCACCTCCTTGCTTCATCGTTAGGAATTATTGACTTAATATAGGGAAAATAAAATTGCTGTCTTTTGCGCAGGAGTTCCCCTTTTATGCCATCTGCTCGTCTGCAACAACAGTTCATCCGCCTGTGGCAATGCTGCGAGGGTAAATCGCAGGACACAACGCTCAACGAACTGGCAGCGTTATTGAGCTGCTCGCGTCGTCATATGCGTACCCTGCTCAACACCATGCAGGATCGCGGCTGGCTGACGTGGGAAGCGGAAGTCGGGCGCGGTAAACGCTCGCGTCTGACATTCCTCTATACCGGGCTGGCGCTTCAGCAACAGCGGGCGGAAGACCTGCTGGAGCAGGATCGTATCGACCAACTAGTGCAGTTGGTTGGCGACAAAGCGACTGTGCGGCAAATGCTGGTTTCTCATCTGGGCCGCAGCTTCCGCCAGGGGCGGCACATCCTGCGCGTGCTCTACTATCGTCCGTTGCGTAATCTGCTACCTGGCAGCGCATTGCGCCGTTCCGAAACCCATATTGCCCGGCAAATCTTCAGTTCGCTAACGCGCATAAATGAGGAAAATGGGGAACTGGAAGCAGACATCGCCCACCACTGGCAGCAAATTTCACCGCTTCACTGGCGTTTCTTTTTGCGTCCAGGAGTCCATTTTCATCATGGTCGTGAACTGGAAATGGACGACGTGATCGCCTCTTTAAAACGAATCAATACGCTGCCGCTCTATTCGCATATTGCTGACATTGTGTCGCCGACGCCCTGGACGCTGGATATCCATCTCACGCAACCGGACCGCTGGTTACCGTTACTGCTGGGGCAAGTTCCGGCGATGATCCTGCCGCGCGAATGGGAAACCCTCAGCAACTTTGCCAGCCATCCCATCGGAACGGGTCCTTATGCGGTGATCCGCAACAGCAGCAATCAACTGAAAATTCAGGCATTCGACGACTTCTTTGGTTATCGGGCATTAATCGACGAAGTTAACGTCTGGGTCTTGCCGGAAATTGCTGATGACCCCGCGGGAGGCCTGATGCTGAAAGGACCGCAAGACGAGGAAAAAGAGATTGAAAGCCGCCTTGAAGAAGGTTGTTACTATTTACTGTTCGACAGCCGTACCCATCGCGGGGCGAATCAGCAAGTCAGAGACTGGATAAGCTATGTGCTTTCGCCGACCAATCTGGTTTATTTCGCCGAGGAACAGTACCAGCAGCTGTGGTTTCCGGCCTATGGGCTGCTTCCCCGTTGGCACCATACCCGCACCATAAAGAGCGAAAAACCGGCTGGTCTGGAAAGCCTCACCCTGACCTTTTATCAGGATCACAGTGAGCATAGGGTGATTGCCGGGATCATGCAGCAGATTCTGGCAAGTCACCAGGTCACGCTGGAAATCAAAGAGATCAGCTACGATCAGTGGCATGAAGGAGAGATCGAGAGCGATATCTGGCTTAACAGCGCCAACTTTACGCTGCCGCTGGATTTTTCGCTATTCGCGCACCTGTGCGAGGTGCCGCTGCTCCAACACTGTATTCCGATCGACTGGCAAGCCGACGCCGCCCGCTGGCGCAATGGCGAAATGAACCTGGCGAACTGGTGCCAGCAACTGGTCGCCAGCAAAGCAATGGTGCCGCTTATCCACCACTGGCTGATTATTCAGGGACAACGCAGTATGCGCGGCCTGCGCATGAACACCCTCGGCTGGTTCGATTTTAAATCAGCGTGGTTTGCGCCGCCGGATCCAGAGTAGCTTGCGCCTTTTGGCGGTCATGAGCGCATTTTTTATATTTAGACGGAATGAATAAAATACATTACTTTTATATTTTCTCTGTTTTATGCATCGTCTGATTAGAGTCGCAAATAAGATTATCTCGAATCGTGTGCGATTCATTGTCTGAAAAATGACGACTCCGCACTCCCTGAAAACAAGGCAGAGTCTGGATTCGACTCCAGACTCCAACTCAAATTTCTTTTGCCAGAATAAAAATACACGCTCATAATTTCAGTAACACGCTGTTGTTTGAGGCTAATCAGACGAGATTTTATCTTGCGTGGGTGTGGGATGTTGATGTTAAGTGACAGGCATATGAAAATTAGCATACCGGGTAGAATTCAGTATTTCTGCGCAATATTGTTTTATATAAAAAATAAGTCAGTGTGTTTTTTACCTTATTTTATATATAGTGGTCAGCACCAACTTAAAAAAGAAAGGGCGTTCCTGCCCCTTCCCTATTTATTATTCTGGCTCAATCAATAATTGCGCCACGACTGCGCAATTTAGCGCTATCCTGGCCGGAAAGGTCAGCCTTGCTCAGGTTAATCCCGCGCACGTTAGTATCTTCCATATAAGCATTGTTCAGGATGGTATTGTCCATTTTTGCATTGCGCAGGAGTGTATCGTCCAGGTCAGTATCGGACATGTCAGTATCGGACAGGTTAGTATCGGACAGGTCAGAGCTAATAACTTTGGCATTGTTCATTTTAGCACCGTGCAGGTCAGCACCGAGTAGGTTAGAACTGCACAGACTGATCTTGTCCATTTCAGCATTGCTCAGGTCAGCCTTGCGAAGGCAAGCACCATTAAGGGAAATCCCGGAAAGGTAAGCATTACTCAGATCAATGCCCCCGGTACTGGGGCTTATTCCCAATTGCAACTTCTGAGTATATATCTCTATATTTCCAATATAAAAACTGACACATAACATATTATCTGGCGAGATTGAGCCCCTCGCCTGCATCATTTCCGGATCTTTTGCGTGTTCTTTGAGTTCATTAAATTTTTTTAGCCGGTGGGTAAACCTATCACGCGCCTTCTCGTCGACAGCCCCGGTAAAGTATTTTGAGTAGCCATCACAATTCTGGAAATAAAATGCATCCTTCAGAATTTGCCTTGCCGCAGTCTGGGAATGTTTATCTGACCGGAAGAGATTGCGTAACGTCTCCCATAGCTCTTCAAAGATATTCATATTCTCGGTCTTTTTGACCAGGTTAACCATCCTGATAATCTGAGAGTGAGTAAGGCCTGGATCTTTAGTGGTATTACTTGCAGGGATACTAATCTGTTCTGGGTTTCTTACTTTCATGCTGATAGCTCCACTATGAGTTAAAAACTCAGAATAAGCGTCCTGAATAAGAATACTGTCAAAAATCGCTCATTCACGCAATAAGCCGTTGCATTACCGATTTTGACTGTGCTAAGGGATTCTTTCGGTTCAAAGCTTCCCAGCTATGCAAATACGTCCTTGATAGCTGAACGAATATTGGCTTTTTTAATACGCCTTCTCTATGGATTGCTGGTTGATAACAAAATCACTACACTAACGCCGTTCTCAACGGGGTGCCACGCAGACGCGTGCGCTGAGAAAATACCCGTCGAACCTGATCCGGATAACGCCGGCGAAGGGATTTGAGGCTCCTTCTCAAGTCCTTTGCCACTCTTTTTTGAGGTGCAAAGTGTTAAAAAAATATCTTCCCCTGCTGTTGCTGTGCACAGCGCCCGTTTTCGCGAAACCTGTTCTGACTGTTTATACCTACGATTCCTTCGCCGCTGACTGGGGGCCAGGCCCAGTGGTAAAAAAAGCCTTTGAAGCCGACTGTAATTGCGAACTGAAACTGGTAGCGCTGGAAGATGGCGTTTCGCTTCTCAACCGTCTGCGGATGGAAGGCAAAAACAGTAAAGCTGATGTGGTGCTGGGGCTGGATAACAATCTGTTAGACGCCGCCAGCAAAACCGGACTGTTTGCCAAAAGCGGTGTGGCAGCAGATGCGGTAAATGTACCCGGCGGCTGGAATAATGACACTTTCGTACCGTTTGATTACGGCTATTTCGCCTTCGTCTATGACAAGAACAAACTGAAAAATCCGCCGCAAAGCCTGAAAGAATTGGTTGAGAGCGATCAAAACTGGCGGGTGATTTATCAGGATCCGCGCACCAGTACGCCGGGGCTGGGCCTGCTGTTGTGGATGCAAAAAGTCTATGGCGATGACGCCCCACAAGCCTGGCAGAAACTGGCGAAGAAAACGGTCACGGTCACCAAAGGCTGGAGCGAAGCCTACGGCCTGTTTTTAAAAGGCGAAAGCGATCTGGTACTGAGTTACACCACCTCTCCGGCTTATCACATTCTCGAAGAGAAGAAAGATAACTACGCCACCGCGAACTTCAGCGAAGGTCACTATTTGCAAGTGGAAGTCGCCGCCCGCACCGCTGCCAGCAAGCAGCCAGAGCTGGCGCAAAAATTCCTCCAGTTTATGGTTTCTCCGGCTTTCCAGAATGCGATCCCAACCGGCAACTGGATGTATCCGGTGGCAAATGTCACGCTGCCTGCCGGGTTTGAACAATTGACCAAACCGGCAACCACGCTGGAGTTCACGCCAGCCGAAGTGGCGGCACAACGTCAGGCATGGATTAGCGAATGGCAACGCGCCGTCAGCCGTTAATTCCCGGCTGGTTAATTCCAGGTGTAAGCGCCGCTACGCTTGTGGTGGCGGTTGCGCTGGCGGCGTTTCTCGCCCTGTGGTGGAACGCGCCGCAGGGTGACTGGGTGGCAATCTGGCAGGACAGCTACCTGTGGCATGTGGTGCGCTTCTCCTTCTGGCAGGCGTTTCTCTCGGCGCTACTCTCTGTCGTACCCGCGATATTCCTCGCCCGCGCGCTCTATCGCAGGCGCTTTCCGGGTCGGCTGGCGCTGTTGCGTCTGTGCGCAATGACCTTGATCCTCCCGGTGCTGGTTGCTGTTTTCGGCATTCTTAGCGTCTATGGTCGCCAGGGCTGGCTGGCATCGCTCTGCCAATCGCTCGGTCTGGAGTGGACCTTTTCGCCCTACGGCCTGCAAGGCATTTTGCTGGCCCATGTGTTTTTTAATCTGCCGATGGCGAGCCGTTTATTACTTCAGGCACTGGAAAACATTCCCGGCGAACAACGTCAACTTGCCGCCCAGCTTGGGATGCGTGGCTGGCACTTCTTTCGTTTCGTCGAATGGCCGTGGTTACGGCGACAAATCCCGCCAGTTGCTGCGCTTATCTTTATGCTCTGTTTCGCCAGCTTCGCCACCGTGTTGTCGCTGGGGGGCGGTCCGCAGGCGACCACTATCGAACTGGCTATTTATCAGGCGCTGAGTTACGACTACGATCCCACCCGCGCGGCGATGCTGGCGCTGATCCAGATGGTGTGTTGCCTTGGGCTGGTGCTGTTGAGTCAGCGATTGAGTAAGGCCATTGCGCCCGGCACCACGCTGCTGCAAGGCTGGCGCGACCCGGACGATCGTCTGCATAGCCGCATTTGCGACACGGTGTTAATTGTGCTGGCGCTGTTGCTGTTGCTGCCACCGTTACTGGCGGTGCTCGTCGATGGGATAAATCGCCAGTTGCCGGAAGTGCTGGCGCAGCCGGTGCTGTGGCAGGCGCTGTGGACCTCGTTGCGTATTGCGCTGGTGGCAGGCGTATTATGCGTAGTGCTGACCATGATGCTGCTATGGAGCAGTCGCGAACTGCGGGCGCGGCAAAAAATGCTGGCGGGTCAGGCGCTGGAGATGAGCGGTATGTTGATCCTCGCCATGCCGGGGATTGTGCTGGCAACGGGCTTCTTTTTGCTGCTCAACAACACCATTGGCCTGCCACAATCTGCTGACGGCATTGTGATTTTCACCAATGCGTTAATGGCGATCCCTTATGCGCTGAAGGTGCTGGAAAACCCGATGCGCGATATCACCGCGCGTTACAGTATGTTGTGTCAGTCGCTGGGCATTGAAGGCTGGTCACGCTTAAAAGTGGTGGAGCTGCGCGCCCTGAAACGCCCACTTGCGCAGGCACTGGCCTTTGCTTGTGTGCTATCGATTGGTGATTTTGGCGTGGTGGCGTTGTTCGGTAACGATGATTTCCGCACCCTGCCGTTTTATCTCTACCAGCAAATTGGCTCCTATCGCAGCCAGGACGGCGCGGTCACCGCGTTAATTCTGCTGCTACTCTGTTTTCTGCTGTTTACCGTGATTGAAAAACTACCGGGGCGAAATGTTAAAACTGACTGATATCACCTGGCTTTACCACCATTTGCCGATGCGTTTTAGCTTAACGGTGGAACGGGGCGAGCAGGTGGCGATCCTCGGGCCAAGCGGCGCGGGTAAAAGTACCCTGCTGAATTTGATCGCCGGTTTTCTGACGCCAGCCAGCGGTTCGCTGACTATCGACGGCGTTGATCACACCTCTACGCCGCCGTCACGCCGTCCGGTGTCGATGCTGTTTCAGGAGAACAACCTGTTCAGTCACCTGACGGTCGCGCAGAACATCGGGCTGGGGCTTAATCCAGGATTGAAGCTGAACGCGGCACAACAGGAGAAAATGCACGCTATCGCCCGCCAGATGGGGATTGATAATTTAATGGCGCGATTACCGGGCGAGCTTTCTGGCGGTCAACGACAGCGCGTGGCGTTAGCGCGTTGTCTGGTGCGCGAACAGCCGATTTTATTGCTCGATGAACCGTTCTCTGCGCTCGATCCGGCGTTACGTCAAGAGATGTTGACGCTGGTGAGCACGAGCTGCCAGCAGCAAAAAATGACGCTATTGATGGTGTCGCACAGTGTGGAAGATGCGGCGCGGATCGCCACACGCTCGGTGGTGGTCGCCGACGGGCGCATCGCCTGGCAGGGTATGACCGATGAGTTGTTGAGCGGTAAGGCGAGTGCTTCAGCACTATTGGGGATTACGGGTTAGTATGCACTGTCGGATGCGGCGTGAACGCCTTATCCGACCTACGGACAGTGCGTTTTGTAGGCCTGATAAGACGCGGCAAGCGTCGCATCAGGCAACCCGCACAAGGCTATCCCCTAACCCCCAACCACTTTACGCAAAATATCGATATACATCGGCATCAACGGGTGGCGAATTAACACCACCAGCGCCACTACACCGACGGCAGAAATCAACGGCGTCAGCCACAACAAACGACCGCGCGACAAATAATGACTTAAATGATCGGTTGCTTTACCGCTGCGCCATAACCGCCAGCACAGCCAGCCACCAACCCACAAAAATACCGCCGTCGCCAGCAGCAACCATTTAAACTCGCCGCTCTGCATTCCGGCTGGAATATCGATCGCCGCACCCGCCAGAATCCCCGGCAGGAAGTAAAACGGTGGCCACAGCAGGCAGCCGATAATATTCGGCGTAATAAATTTTGCCACCGGGAGATCCAGCATTCCCGCCACCATTGGCACCAGCGGACGCGTCGGGCCAACAAAACGACCGACCAGAATGGTGAACATGCTGTGTTGATGCAACGCATGTTCAGTTTTATCAAGTAGTGCTTTGTTTTTCTTCAGAAATGACCAGCGATGCAATGGCTTTTTAAAACGCCAGCCCAGCCAGAAAGAGATCCAGTCGCCCAGCAGGCAACCGACGATCCCTGCCAGCCAGGCGTGCCAGAAACTTAACTCGCCACTGCCAATCAGCGCCCCCAGTCCCGCCATTAGCACCGTACCGGGTAAAATCAAACCGACCAGCGCCAGCGACTCCAGAAAGGCCACCAACACCACCGCTATCAATGAATACACGGTGGATTGGGTAATAAAGTGTTCCAGCAATGCTTGCATAATGTGCCTGTCAAATGGACGAAGCAGGGATTCTGCAAACCCTATGCTACTCCGTCAAGTCGTCAATTGTCTGATTCGTTACCAATTATGACAACTTGACGGCTACATCATTCACTTTTTCTTCACAACCGGCACGGAACTCGCTCGGACTGGCCCCGGTGCATTTTTTAAATACTCGCGAGAAATAGAGTTGATCGTCAAAACCAACATTGCGACCGACGGTAGCAATAGGCATCCGGGTGGTGCTCAAAAGCAGCTTCGCCTGACTAATGCGTTGGTCCTCGCGCCAGCTTAAGACGCTAATTCCTAACTGCTGGCGGAACAGATGCGACAGACGCGACGGCGACAGGCAAACATGCTGTGCGACGCTGGCGATATCAAAATTGCTGTCTGCCAGGTGATCGCTGATGTACTGACAAGCCTCGCGTACCCGATTATCCATCGGTGGATGGAGCGACTCGTTAATCGCTTCCATGCGCCGCAGTAACAATTGCTCAAGCAGATTTATCGCCAGCAGCTCCGAATAGCGCCCTTCCCCTTGCCCGGCGTTAATGATTTGCCCAAACAGGTCGCTGAAATGCGGCTGGTGCGCTTCATCCGGGCGAAAGAAACCCGTATTGGCAAATATTGACGGCCAGTTAAGCCATTCATGCCAGTAGGCGCGCGGACGAAAGTAAACCCACTGGTGATACCATTCGCGAGCCTCCGGATGACGACCGTAGTGATGAATCTCTCCTGGCGGGAACAGCAAAATATCACCCGGTCGGCAGACAAATTCTCGTCCCTGATTTTTCACCACCCCCTGGCCGCGTATGGTGAGATTGAGAATATAACCCTTCATTCCCAGTGGTCGGTCGATAAAAAAATCGAGATAACCGTTGGCCTCAATCGGCGTTAAACCCGCCACCAGATGGGCGTTAAACGAGTATCCCGGCAGCAGGGGATCATTTTGCGCTTCAGCCATACTTTTCATACTCCCGCCATTCAGAGAAGAAACCAATTGTCCATATTGCATCAGACATTGCCGTCACTGCGTCTTTTACTGGCTCTTCTCGCTAATCCAACCGGTAACCCCGCTTATTAAAAGCATTCTGTAACAAAGTGGGACCAAAGCCATGACAAAAACGCGTAACAAAAGTGTCTATAATCACGGCAGAAAAGTCCACATTGATTATTTGCACGGCGTCACACTTTGCTATGCCATAGCATTTTTATCCATAAGATTAGCGGATCCTACCTGACGCTTTTTTTCGCAACTCTCTACTGTTTCTCCATACCCGTTTTTTTGGATGGAGTGAAACGATGGCGATTGCAATTGGCCTCGATTTTGGCAGTGATTCTGTGCGAGCTTTGGCGGTGGACTGCGCCACCGGTGAAGAGATCGCCACCAGCGTAGAGTGGTATCCCCGTTGGCAGAAAGGGCAATTTTGTGATGCCCCAAATAACCAGTTCCGTCATCATCCGCGTGACTACATTGAGTCAATGGAAGCGGCGCTGAAAACCGTGCTTGCAGAGCTTAGCGCCGAGCAGCGCGCAGCTGTGGTCGGGATTGGCGTTGACACAACCGGCTCGACGCCCGCACCGATTGACGCGGACGGTAACGTCCTGGCGCTGCGCCCGGAGTTTGCCGAAAACCCGAACGCGATGTTCGTATTGTGGAAAGACCACACCGCGGTTGAAGAAGCGGAAGAGATTACCCGCTTATGTCACACGCCAGGCAACGTTGACTACTCCCGCTATATTGGCGGTATTTATTCCAGCGAATGGTTCTGGGCAAAAATACTGCATGTAACTCGCCAGGACAGCGCCGTGGCGCAATCTGCCGCATCGTGGATTGAGCTGTGCGACTGGGTGCCAGCTCTGCTTTCCGGTACCACGCGCCCGCAGGATATTCGTCGCGGACGTTGCAGCGCCGGGCATAAGTCGCTATGGCACGAAAGCTGGGGCGGCCTGCCGCCAGCCAGTTTCTTTGACGAACTGGACCCGATCCTCAATCGCCATTTGCCTTCCCCGCTGTTCACTGATACCTGGACTGCCGATATTCCGGTGGGCACTTTATGCCCGGAATGGGCGCAGCGTCTCGGCCTGCCTGAAAGCGTGGTGATTTCCGGCGGCGCGTTTGACTGCCATATGGGCGCAGTTGGCGCAGGCGCACAGCCTAACGCTCTGGTAAAAGTTATCGGTACTTCCACCTGCGACATTCTGATTGCCGACAAACAGAGCGTTGGCGAGCGGGCAGTGAAAGGTATTTGCGGTCAGGTTGATGGCAGCGTGGTGCCTGGATTTATCGGTCTGGAAGCAGGCCAATCGGCGTTTGGCGATATCTACGCCTGGTTCGGTCGCGTACTCGGCTGGCCGCTGGAACAGCTTGCCGCCCAGCATCCGGAACTGAAAGAGCAAATCAACGCCAGCCAGAAACAACTGCTTCCGGCGCTGACCGAAGCATGGGCCAAAAATCCGTCTCTGGATCACCTGCCGGTGGTGCTCGACTGGTTTAACGGCCGCCGCACACCGAACGCTAACCAACGCCTGAAAGGGGTGATTACCGATCTTAACCTCGCTACCGACGCTCCGCTGCTGTTCGGCGGTTTGATTGCTGCCACCGCCTTTGGCGCACGCGCAATCATGGAGTGCTTTACCGATCAGGGGATCGCCGTTAATAACGTGATGGCGCTGGGCGGCATCGCGCGGAAAAACCAGGTCATTATGCAGGCCTGCTGCGACGTGCTGAATCGCCCGCTGCAAATTGTTGCCTCTGACCAGTGCTGTGCGCTCGGTGCGGCGATTTTCGCTGCCGTCGCCGCGAAAGTGCACGCAGACATCCCATCAGCCCAGCAAAAAATGGCCAGTGCGGTCGAGAAAACCCTGCAACCGCGCAGCGAACAGGCACAACGCTTTGAACAGCTTTATCGCCGCTATCAGCAATGGGCGATGAGCGCCGAACAACATTATCTTCCAACTTCCGCCCCGGCACAGGCTGCCCAGGCCGTTCCGACTCTATAAGGACACGACAATGACGATTTTTGATAATTATGAAGTGTGGTTTGTAATTGGCAGCCAGCATCTGTATGGCCCGGAAACCCTGCGTCAGGTCACCCAACATGCCGAGCACGTTGTTAATGCGCTGAATACGGAAGCGAAGCTGCCCTGCAAACTGGTGTTGAAACCGCTGGGCACCACGCCGGATGAAATCACCGCTATTTGCCGTGACGCGAATTACGACGATCGTTGCGCCGGCCTGGTAGTGTGGCTGCACACCTTTTCCCCGGCCAAAATGTGGATCAACGGCCTGACCATGCTCAACAAACCGTTGCTGCAATTCCACACCCAGTTTAACGCGGCGCTGCCGTGGGATAGCATCGATATGGACTTTATGAACCTGAACCAGACTGCACATGGCGGTCGCGAGTTCGGCTTCATTGGCGCGCGTATGCGTCAGCAACATGCCGTCGTTACCGGTCACTGGCAGGATAAACAAGCACATGAGCGTATCGGCTCCTGGATGCGTCAGGCGGTATCTAAACAGGATACCCGTCATCTGAAAGTCTGCCGTTTTGGCGATAACATGCGTGAAGTGGCGGTCACCGATGGCGATAAAGTTGCCGCACAGATCAAGTTCGGTTTCTCCATCAATACCTGGGCGGTTGGCGATCTGGTGCAGGTAGTGAACTCCATCAGCGATGGCGATGTTAACGCGCTGGTCGATGAGTACGAAAGCTGCTACACCATGACGCCTGCCACACAAATCCACGGCGAAAAACGCCAGAACGTGCTGGAAGCGGCGCGTATTGAGCTGGGGATGAAGCGTTTCCTGGAACAAGGTGGCTTCCACGCGTTCACCACCACCTTTGAAGATTTGCACGGTCTGAAACAGCTTCCTGGTCTGGCCGTACAGCGTCTGATGCAGCAGGGTTACGGCTTTGCGGGCGAAGGCGACTGGAAAACTGCCGCCCTGCTTCGCATCATGAAGGTGATGTCAACCGGTCTGCAGGGCGGCACCTCCTTTATGGAGGACTACACCTATCACTTCGAGAAAGGCAATGACCTGGTGCTCGGCTCCCACATGCTGGAAGTCTGCCCGTCGATCGCCGCAGAAGAGAAACCGATCCTCGACGTTCAGCATCTCGGTATTGGTGGTAAGGACGATCCTGCCCGCCTGATCTTCAATACCCAAACCGGCCCAGCCATTGTCGCCAGCTTGATTGATCTCGGCGATCGTTACCGTCTGCTGGTTAACTGCATCGACACAGTGAAAACACCGCACTCCCTGCCGAAACTGCCGGTGGCGAATGCGCTGTGGAAAGCGCAACCGGATCTGCCAACTGCTTCCGAAGCGTGGATCCTTGCTGGTGGCGCGCACCATACCGTTTTCAGCCATGCGCTGAACCTCAACGATATGCGCCAGTTCGCCGAGATGCACGACATTGAAATCACGGTGATTGATAACGACACCCGCCTGCCAGCGTTTAAAGACGCGCTGCGCTGGAACGAAGTGTATTACGGATTTCGTCGCTAAGTAGCTGCATCAGGTATGTAACGCCTGATGCGACGCTGGCGCGTCTTATCAGGCCTACACGCTGCGATTTTGTAGGCCGGATAAGCAAAGCGCATCCGGCATTCAACGCCTGATGCGACGCTGGCGCGTCTTATCAGGCCTACACGCTGCGATTTTGTAGGCCGGATAAGCAAAGCGCATCCGGCATTCAACGCCTGATGCGATGCTGGCGCGTCTTATCAGGCCTACGCGCTGCGATTTTGTAGGCCGGGTAAGCAAAGCGCATCCGGCACGAAGGAGTCAACATGTTAGAAGATCTCAAACGCCAGGTATTAGAAGCCAATTTGGCGCTGCCAAAACATAACCTGGTCACGCTCACATGGGGCAACGTCAGCGCCGTTGATCGCGAGCGCGGCGTCTTTGTGATCAAACCTTCCGGCGTCGATTACAACGTCATGACCGCTGACGATATGGTCGTGGTCAGCATCGAAACCGGTGAAGTGGTTGAAGGAACGAAAAAGCCCTCCTCCGACACGCCAACTCACCGGCTGCTCTATCAGGCATTCCCGTCCATTGGCGGCATTGTGCATACGCACTCGCGCCACGCCACCATCTGGGCGCAGGCGGGCCAGTCAATTCCGGCAACCGGTACCACCCACGCCGACTATTTCTACGGCACCATTCCCTGCACCCGCAAAATGACCGACGCAGAAATCAACGGTGAATATGAGTGGGAAACCGGTAACGTCATCGTAGAAACCTTCGAAAAACAGGGTATCGACGCAGCACAAATGCCCGGCGTTCTGGTCCATTCTCACGGCCCGTTTGCATGGGGCAAAAATGCCGAAGATGCGGTGCACAACGCCATCGTGCTGGAAGAAGTCGCTTATATGGGGATTTTCTGCCGCCAGCTTGCTCCGCAGTTACCGGATATGCAGCAAACGTTGCTGGATAAGCACTATCTGCGTAAGCATGGCGCAAAAGCCTATTACGGGCAGTAATGACTGTATAAAACCACAGCCAATCAAACGAAACCAGGCTATACTCAAGCCTGGTTTTTTATTGGATTTTCAGCGTGGCGCAGGCAGGTTTTATCTTAACCCGACACTGGCGGGATACCCCGCAAGGGACAGAGGTCTCCTTCTGGCTGGCAACGGACAACGGGCCGTTGCAGGTTACGCTTGCACCGCAAGAGTCCGTGGCATTTATTCCCGCCGATCATGTTCCCCGCGCTCAGCATATTTTGCAGGGTGAACAAGGCTTTCGCCTGACGCCGCTGGCGTTAAAAGATTTTCACCGCCAGCCGGTGTATGGCCTTTACTGTCGCGCCCATCGCCAGTTGATAAATTACGAAAAGCGCCTGCGTGAAGGTGGCGTTACCGTCTACGAGGCCGATGTGCGCCCGCCAGAACGCTATCTGATGGAGCGGTTTATCACCTCTCCGGTGTGGGTCGAGGGTGATATGCGCAATGGCGCTATCGTTAATGCCCGTCTGAAACCGCATCCCGACTACCGTCCGCCGCTCAAGTGGGTTTCTATTGATATTGAAACCACCCGCCACGGTGAGCTGTACTGCATCGGCCTGGAAGGCTGCGGGCAGCGCATCGTTTATATGCTGGGGCCAGAGAATGGCGACACCTCCGCGCTCGATTTTAAACTGGAATATGTCGCCAGTCGCCCGCAGCTACTGGAAAAACTCAACGCCTGGTTTGCGACTCACGATCCCGATGTGATCATCGGCTGGAACGTGGTGCAATTCGATCTACGAATGCTGCAAAAACATGCCGAGCGTTCTCGTATTCCGCTGCGGCTGGGGCGCGATAACAGTGAGCTGGAGTGGCGCGAGCACGGCTTTAAAAACGGCGTCTTTTTTGCCCAGGCCAAAGGGCGGCTAATTATCGACGGTATCGAGGCGCTGAAATCCGCGTTCTGGAATTTCTCTTCATTCTCGCTGGAAACCGTCGCTCAGGAGTTATTAGGCGAAGGAAAATCTATCGATAACCCGTGGGATCGGATGGACGAAATTGACCGCCGTTTCGCCGAAGATAAACCTGCGCTGGCAACTTATAACCTGAAAGATTGCGAGCTGGTGACGCAGATCTTCCACAAAACTGAAATCATGCCATTTTTACTCGAACGAGCGACGGTGAACGGCCTGCCGGTGGATCGGCACGGCGGTTCGGTGGCAGCGTTTGGTCATCTCTATTTTCCGCGAATGCATCGCGCTGGTTATGTCGCGCCTAATCTCGGCGAAGTGCCGCCACACGCCAGCCCTGGCGGCTATGTGATGGATTCGCGGCCAGGGCTTTATGATTCGGTACTGGTGCTGGACTATAAAAGCCTGTACCCGTCGATCATCCGCACCTTTCTGATTGATCCCGTCGGGCTGGTTGAAGGCATGGCGCAGCCTGATCCTGAGCACAGCACCGAAGGTTTTCTCGATGCCTGGTTCTCGCGGGAGAAACATTGCCTGCCGGAGATTGTGACTAACATCTGGCACGGGCGCGATGAAGCCAAACGTCAGGGTAATAAGCCGCTTTCGCAGGCGCTGAAGATCATTATGAATGCCTTTTATGGCGTGCTGGGCACCACTGCCTGTCGCTTCTTCGATCCGCGCCTGGCGTCGTCGATCACCATGCGTGGTCATCAGATCATGCGGCAAACCAAAGCATTGATTGAAGCGCAGGGCTACGACGTGATCTACGGCGATACCGACTCAACGTTTGTCTGGTTGAAAGGCGCACATTCGGAAGAAGAAGCGGCGAAAATTGGTCGTGCACTGGTGCAGCACGTTAACGCCTGGTGGGCAGAAACGCTGCAAAAACAACGGCTGACCAGCGCATTAGAACTGGAGTATGAAACCCATTTCTGCCGTTTTCTGATGCCAACCATTCGCGGAGCCGATACCGGTAGTAAAAAGCGTTATGCCGGGCTGATTCAGGAGGGCGATAAACAGCGGATGGTGTTTAAAGGGCTGGAAACCGTGCGCACCGACTGGACGCCGCTGGCCCAGCAGTTTCAACAGGAGCTATACCTGCGCATCTTCCGCAACGAGCCATATCAGGAATACGTCCGCGAAACCATCGACAAACTGATGGCGGGTGAACTGGATGCGCGGCTGGTTTACCGTAAACGCCTTCGCCGTCCGCTGAGCGAATATCAGCGTAATGTTCCGCCTCATGTACGCGCCGCTCGCCTTGCCGATGAAGAAAACCAAAAGCGCGGTCGCCCCTTGCAATATCAGAACCGCGGCACCATTAAGTACGTATGGACCACCAACGGCCCGGAGCCGCTGGACTACCAACGTTCACCACTGGATTACGAACACTATCTGACCCGCCAGCTACAACCCGTGGCGGAGGGAATACTCCCTTTTATTGAGGATAATTTTGCTACACTTATGACCGGGCAACTTGGGCTATTTTGAGCAAAAAAAGAGTTCGCCAGATACCATTTTGATGCGTGACGAATGCTTTGCCATCCAGTACCATAGCGCCCTTTCCATTCCTGGACCTGAATAACACCACTACCTCATAAGCACGGTAGCGGGTGGTTATTGCCTGCAATTAAAGATATAGAGCCGAACACATATGCCTTTTACACTTGGTCAACGCTGGATCAGCGATACAGAAAGCGAATTGGGACTTGGAACCGTTGTCGCGGTGGATGCGCGAACTGTCACTTTACTTTTCCCATCTACTGGTGAAAACCGTCTGTACGCACGCAGTGATTCCCCCGTGACCCGCGTGATGTTCAACCCTGGTGATACCATTACCAGCCATGACGGCTGGCAGATGCAAGTCGAAGAAGTAAAAGAAGAAAATGGCTTGCTGACTTATATCGGTACTCGCCTGGATACTGAAGAGTCCGGCGTAGCCCTGCGTGAAGTTTTCCTTGATAGCAAACTGGTGTTCAGCAAACCGCAGGACCGTCTGTTTGCCGGGCAGATTGACCGTATGGACCGCTTTGCGCTGCGTTATCGCGCGCGTAAGTATTCCAGCGAACAGTTCCGTATGCCGTACAGCGGCCTGCGCGGTCAGCGTACCAGCCTGATCCCGCACCAGCTCAACATCGCTCATGATGTTGGTCGCCGCCACGCGCCGCGCGTCCTGCTCGCTGACGAAGTGGGTTTAGGGAAAACCATTGAAGCCGGGATGATCCTGCATCAGCAACTGCTCTCTGGCGCTGCTGAACGTGTGCTGATTATCGTCCCGGAAACCTTACAGCATCAGTGGCTGGTAGAAATGCTGCGCCGTTTCAACCTGCGCTTTGCTCTGTTTGATGATGAGCGTTATGCCGAAGCTCAGCATGATGCTTACAACCCGTTCGACACCGAACAGCTGGTGATTTGCTCGCTGGATTTTGCCCGTCGTAGCAAACAGCGTCTGGAACATCTCTGTGAAGCCGAATGGGATCTGCTGGTGGTCGATGAAGCCCATCACCTGGTGTGGAGCGAAGATGCGCCGAGCCGCGAATATCAGGCCATTGAACAACTGGCAGAGCACGTGCCCGGCGTTCTGCTGCTGACCGCAACCCCGGAACAACTGGGGATGGAAAGCCACTTCGCCCGTCTGCGTCTGCTGGACCCGAACCGTTTCCACGATTTCGCGCAATTCGTTGAAGAGCAGAAAAATTATCGTCCGGTTGCGGACGCCGTTGCCATGCTGCTGGCAGGTAACAAGCTGAGCAATGACGAACTGAACATGCTTGGCGAGATGATCGGCGAGCAGGATATCGAGCCGCTGTTACAAGCAGCAAACAGCGACAGCGAAGATGCCCAGAGCGCCCGTCAGGAGCTGGTTTCGATGCTGATGGATCGCCACGGCACCAGCCGCGTGCTGTTCCGTAACACCCGTAACGGTGTGAAAGGCTTCCCGAAACGCGAGCTGCACACCATTAAGCTGCCGCTGCCGACGCAGTATCAGACGGCTATTAAAGTCTCCGGCATTATGGGCGCACGCAAAAGTGCGGAAGATCGCGCCCGCGATATGCTCTACCCGGAGCGTATTTATCAGGAATTTGAAGGTGATAACGCCACCTGGTGGAACTTCGATCCGCGCGTTGAGTGGCTGATGGGCTACCTGACCAGCCATCGCTCTCAGAAAGTGCTGGTGATCTGCGCCAAAGCTGCCACTGCGCTGCAACTAGAGCAGGTACTGCGCGAACGTGAAGGTATTCGCGCCGCGGTATTCCACGAAGGTATGTCGATTATCGAACGTGACCGCGCTGCCGCCTGGTTTGCCGAAGAAGACACCGGCGCACAGGTACTGCTTTGCTCGGAAATCGGTTCTGAAGGACGTAACTTCCAGTTCGCCAGCCACATGGTGATGTTTGACCTGCCATTCAACCCGGATCTGCTGGAGCAGCGTATTGGGCGTCTGGATCGTATCGGTCAGGCGCACGATATTCAGATCCATGTGCCTTATCTGGAAAAAACGGCTCAGTCGGTGCTGGTGCGCTGGTATCACGAAGGTCTGGATGCATTCGAGCACACCTGCCCGACCGGACGCACTATTTACGATAGTGTATACAACGATCTGATTAACTATCTGGCTTCACCGGATCAAACCGAAGGCTTTGACGATCTGATCAAAAACTGCCGCGAGCAACATGAAGCGCTGAAAGCACAGCTGGAACAAGGTCGTGACCGCCTGCTGGAAATCCATTCCAACGGTGGCGAAAAAGCCCAGGCACTGGCAGAAAGCATTGAAGAGCAGGATGACGATACCAACCTGATCGCCTTCGCCATGAACCTGTTCGATATTATCGGTATCAATCAGGACGATCGCGGCGACAACATGATCGTGCTGACACCGTCCGATCATATGCTGGTGCCGGACTTCCCTGGCTTGTCGGAAGATGGCATCACCATCACCTTCGACCGTGAAGTGGCGCTGGCGCGTGAAGATGCGCAGTTTATTACCTGGGAACATCCGCTGATCCGCAACGGTCTGGATCTGATCCTTTCTGGCGATACCGGTAGCAGCACGATTTCACTGTTGAAAAACAAAGCGTTGCCGGTAGGTACGCTGTTGGTGGAACTGATTTACGTGGTTGAAGCCCAGGCTCCGAAGCAGTTGCAGCTCAACCGCTTCCTGCCACCGACGCCGGTACGTATGCTACTGGATAAAAATGGCAACAACCTGGCGGCACAGGTAGAGTTTGAAACCTTTAACCGTCAGCTTAACGCGGTTAACCGTCACACCGGCAGCAAACTGGTTAACGCCGTGCAGCAGGATGTTCACGCCATCCTTCAGCTGGGTGAAGCGCAGATCGAGAAATCTGCCCGAGCATTGATTGATGCAGCGCGTAACGAAGCCGACGAAAAACTGTCTGCCGAGCTGTCTCGTCTGGAAGCGCTGCGCGCAGTGAACCCGAACATTCGTGACGACGAATTGACCGCCATTGAAAGCAACCGTCAGCAGGTAATGGAAAGCCTGGATCAGGCAGGCTGGCGTCTGGATGCCCTGCGTTTGATCGTTGTAACGCATCAGTAACGGAGCCGAAAATGGGGATGGAAAACTACAATCCACCGCAGGAACCCTGGCTGGTTATCCTGTATCAGGATGACCATATTATGGTGGTCAACAAGCCGAGCGGTTTGTTGTCTGTGCCGGGTCGTCTGGAAGAGCACAAAGACAGCGTGATGACGCGCATTCAGCGTGATTATCCGCAGGCGGAATCGGTGCATCGTCTGGATATGGCTACCAGCGGCGTGATTGTAGTGGCGCTGACCAAAGCCGCGGAGCGGGAGTTAAAACGCCAGTTCCGCGAGCGCGAGCCGAAAAAGCAGTATGTGGCCCGCGTCTGGGGGCATCCATCCCCTGCGGAAGGTCTGGTAGATCTGCCGCTGATTTGCGACTGGCCAAACCGCCCGAAACAGAAAGTCTGTTACGAAACGGGTAAACCTGCGCAGACGGAATATGAAGTGGTGGAGTATGCGGCGGATAACACGGCAAGAGTGGTGTTAAAACCGATTACCGGGCGTTCGCATCAATTGCGTGTGCATATGCTGGCGCTGGGTCATCCGATTCTCGGCGATCGTTTTTATGCATCACCGGAAGCGAGAGCGATGGCACCGCGTTTGTTGCTACATGCAGAGATGTTGACGATTACCCATCCGGCGTATGGCAATAGTATGACGTTTAAAGCGCCAGCGGATTTTTAACCTTTCCTGTACGTTTATACCCTCATCCTAAGGGCTGCCTCTTGTACATAAATCCCCGAGTCCGGGGATTTTTTGTTTCTGCCAAACTGCTTTCAGTCGTTGCGTGTGGCTACGCTTTCCATTCGGTAATTCCCTTCCTGCTCCACAGCGAATTTTTGAACTTTTTTTTCACCCGTTGATCGTCTCTAATATTTCATTTTATCGGGTCTGTTATGGTCCTTTCTGATTGTTATTCATGGGCTAATTAGCAGTCTGGTTGGCGATGCCCATCTCGGTGATCCGCGTCGTGCACGACGCCTTGCATCACCAGCCTCTTCTCTAGCTCATCATGCAGGTCTTTCTAATTGTGAAATCATCCCACGCTACTGCTAAGGTTGAAGGGGCGTTCCAGCCCCTTCAACCTTAGCTTATTCTGGATCATTCAATAATTGCGTTGGCAATAATTTTTCAGCAGTACTTTGTTTAGTAGCAACTCCTTCAGTAACAATTTTTTTTGGGGTGATTTTATTAATAATAATTACCTCAGCATATAGGCGGGTAGCACCGTCCACGGTAGCACCGTCCAGGATAGCACCGTCCAGGGTAGCACCGTCCAGGTTAGCATTCCACCCAGGTTTCATGTAAAGGTTTTCATTGCTATCTATTATTGTTTTTTTACCAAAGTAACAATCCCTCATGTCAACGCCGGGAAGGTAAGCCTCTCCAAGATCAACGCCCAAGTTACCTGGGCCTTTATGCAGCTGCAACGTCTGAGTACATATCTCCTTATTTTCAATGAAAAAAGTGACACTTAACTCGATATCACCGTAGATCTCGGCGACCCAGCGCATCTTGCCCTTTGCGACCATCTCATCCGGATTTTTTGCGCATGTTTTGAGTTCATTGAATAATTCCAGACTATGGATAAACTTTTCTTTCTCATTCTCGTTGACAGCCCCAGTAAAGTATTTTGAGGCGTTGATGTTGCCAGCCTTTTTATTCACGAAATTGAACAGAAGTTTATAAGCCTCAGTCTGTTTATCTGACCAGAACAGATGACGTAACGTCTCCCACAAGCGTTGAAAGATATTCATCTTCACGTCCATCTTGTCCCCGCTCACCATCTTATAAATATCGTTATTGCTCATATTTAAAAGTGTAGCCGGCATGCCTGGAACTGATACTTTCATGGTAATAGCCTCGCATTGAGTTAAAAACTCATGATGCGCGCTCTGAATAAATATACTTTCAAAAATCGCTCATTCAGATATGTGTTTTTAATTTTTAAGACGTAAAAATATAATTCCGCTCGTCGTAAAGCTCTCAACCTTAAGCAGGGTCAACGCGATAAAACCAACAGAAACCCTCCCGTAAACCGTGTATTGAGCCTGTCCACCACTCTGAGTAAACGCCTTTTCTCAAAGAAGTGACCGCCAGGGCGGCCACCTTTAATCGTGGGCAGTTACTCAGCATCATTTACAGGGTCATTTAAACCCTTTCTGCTGTTTTATCAGCTCATAGGCCTGCTGAATTTCCTGCGCTTTCTGCTTCGCCATCTCCATCATCTCTGGCGGCAAACCTTTCGCCACCAGCTTATCGGGATGGTGTTCACTCATCAGCTTACGGTAGGCACGTTTGATGGTGGTCGCATCATCCGTCGGCTTCACGCCCAGCACATTACAGGCATCTTCCAGCGTCGGGCCACGCTGCGCTTGCTGCCAGTTACCACCGCCAGATTGCTGCTGATAACCGCCGCCAAACTGTGCACCGCCCTGCATCATGCGCAAAAACTGGTCAAACTGGGCGCGGGAGATGCCTAATTCTTCAGCAATAACATACAGCACCGCCCGTTCATTCGGGTGCAGTGAACCATCAGCAAACGCCGCCTGAATCTGGATCTCCAAAAACATACGAATTAAGTCAAAACGACCAAAGCAAACACTGCGAAACTGGCGCATCTTTTCGCGCAGCGGGTAATTGTCTGATTTTCCCACCCGGAACGCGTTTTGCGCCGCAGTACGGGAAGCGCCATGAAGGTTCATTCGGTCCATCAACTGGCTGGCGATATGAATATCAGCCTCCGTGACGCGACCTTTGGATTTGGTTAAATGCCCCATCACTTCAAAAGTGGTGGCAAAAAACAGCGCCTGACGCTCACGCTGGTTGGCGAACCACGCCATTTTACGGCTACGGGCTTTATCAAACATATGGCCAATTAACAGGCCTAACACTACGCCCCAAAAGCCGCCGCCCATCAGTAAGGCCACGGCCACGCCAATGATTTTTCCCCAATACTGCATATATTCCCCAAATCGACACACGGATATCAGGGCTATCTCCCACAATATAAAGGTGCTTTTACCGTTTTCCGGCTGCGGTCAATTGTGGGACATCGCCTATAATTTGCATTATCATACCTGTCATTCAATGCCGTGCCTAACACCACTGACGCTATTCGGACAGGATTAACACTAGCGTAGAGATGACGAGTACGTTAGTCTCTGACCGTTTGTCACGCGCAACGTTACCGATGATGGAACAATAAAATCAACGTATGAAAAAACGTATCCCCACTCTCCTGGCCACCATGATTGCCACTGCCCTTTATAGTCAACAGGGACTGGCAGCCGACCTCGCCTCACAGTGCATGTTGGGCGTGCCAAGCTATGACCGTCCTCTGGTACAGGGCGATACCAATGACTTACCCGTGACTATCAATGCTGACCACGCGAAAGGGGACTACCCGGATGACGCCGTGTTTACTGGCAGCGTGGATATCATGCAGGGTAACAGCCGTCTGCAGGCCGACGAAGTGCAGCTCCATCAAAAAGAGGCACCAGGACAACCGGAGCCGGTACGTACCGTTGATGCGCTCGGTAATGTCCATTACGACGATAACCAGGTGATCCTCAAAGGGCCGAAAGGCTGGGCGAATCTGAACACCAAAGATACCAATGTCTGGGAAGGTGATTACCAGATGGTGGGTCGCCAGGGTCGCGGTAAAGCGGACCTGATGAAACAACGTGGCGAAAACCGCTATACCATTCTGGATAACGGTAGCTTTACCTCCTGTCTGCCGGGTTCTGACACCTGGAGCGTGGTAGGTAGCGAAATTATTCATGACCGCGAAGAACAAGTTGCGGAGATCTGGAACGCCCGCTTTAAGGTGGGTCCGGTACCGATCTTTTATAGCCCCTATTTGCAGTTGCCGGTGGGTGACAAACGTCGCTCTGGTTTCTTGATCCCGAACGCCAAGTACACCACCACCAACTACTTTGAGTTCTACCTGCCATATTACTGGAACATCGCGCCAAATATGGATGCCACCATCACGCCGCATTATATGCATCGTCGTGGCAATATCATGTGGGAGAACGAATTCCGCTACCTCTCCCAGGCGGGCGCTGGCTTGATGGAACTGGACTATCTGCCTTCAGATAAAGTCTATGAAGATGAACACCCGAACGATGACAGTTCACGTCGTTGGTTATTCTACTGGAACCACTCCGGGGTCATGGATCAGGTGTGGCGTTTCAACGTCGACTACACCAAGGTCAGCGATCCTAGCTACTTCAATGATTTCGATAACAAGTACGGTTCCAGTACTGACGGCTACGCAACGCAAAAATTCAGCGTTGGCTATGCGGTGCAAAACTTCAATGCCACCGTTTCAACCAAGCAGTTCCAGGTCTTCAGCGAGCAGAACACCAGTAGCTACTCGGCAGAGCCGCAGTTAGACGTTAACTACTACCAGAATGATGTTGGTCCGTTTGATACGCGTATTTACGGCCAGGCAGTGCACTTTGTTAACACCAGAGACGACATGCCTGAAGCAACCCGTGTTCACCTGGAACCGACCATCAATTTGCCGCTCTCTAATAACTGGGGCAGCATCAATACCGAAGCGAAGTTGCTGGCAACCCATTATCAGCAAACTAATCTTGACTGGTATAACTCCAGAAACACAACCAAGCTGGACGAATCCGTTAACCGCGTAATGCCGCAATTCAAAGTTGACGGCAAAATGGTCTTTGAACGCGATATGGAAATGCTGGCTCCGGGTTATACCCAAACGCTGGAACCGCGCGCGCAGTATTTATACGTGCCGTATCGCGATCAGAGCGACATCTATAACTACGACTCGTCTCTGCTGCAATCTGACTACTCTGGCCTGTTCCGGGACCGGACTTACGGCGGTCTTGACCGTATTGCCTCCGCTAACCAGGTGACGACCGGTGTCACATCTCGCATATATGATGATGCTGCCGTTGAACGTTTTAATATTTCCGTTGGTCAAATCTACTATTTTACGGAGTCTCGCACTGGCGATGACAACATAACATGGGAGAATGACGACAAAACGGGCTCACTGGTGTGGGCAGGCGATACTTACTGGCGTATCTCCGAGCGTTGGGGATTGCGTGGCGGGATTCAGTACGATACACGTCTGGATAACGTAGCGACCAGTAACTCCAGCATTGAATACCGTCGGGATGAAGACCGTCTGGTACAGCTGAATTACCGTTACGCCAGCCCGGAATATATTCAGGCTACGCTGCCTAAGTACTATTCCACAGCTGAGCAATATAAGAATGGTATTTCGCAGGTAGGTGCCGTCGCCAGCTGGCCAATTGCTGATCGTTGGTCAATTGTTGGGGCCTACTACTACGACACCAATGCGAACAAGCAAGCCGACTCTATGTTAGGTGTGCAATACAGCTCCTGCTGCTATGCGATTCGCGTCGGTTACGAGCGGAAGCTGAACGGTTGGGATAACGATAAACAACATGCGGTATATGACAACGCAATCGGCTTTAACATCGAACTTCGCGGCCTGAGCTCCAACTACGGTCTGGGTACGCAAGAGATGCTGCGTTCGAACATTCTGCCGTATCAAAACACTTTGTGATTTGTTGATTTACCACGTAATCCGCAGTGCGGTTAATTGAAATGGAAAAAGTATGAAGAACTGGAAAACGCTGCTTCTCGGTATCGCCATGATCGCGAATACCAGTTTCGCTGCCCCCCAGGTAGTCGATAAAGTCGCAGCCGTCGTCAATAACGGCGTCGTGCTGGAAAGCGACGTTGATGGATTAATGCAGTCGGTAAAACTGAACGCTGCTCAGGCAAGGCAGCAACTTCCTGATGACGCGACGCTGCGCCACCAAATCATGGAACGTTTGATCATGGATCAAATCATCCTGCAGATGGGGCAGAAAATGGGAGTGAAAATCTCCGATGAGCAGCTGGATCAGGCGATTGCTAACATCGCGAAACAGAACAACATGACGCTGGATCAGATGCGCAGCCGTCTGGCTTACGATGGTCTGAACTACAACACCTATCGTAACCAGATCCGCAAAGAGATGATTATCTCTGAAGTGCGTAACAACGAGGTGCGTCGTCGCATCACCATTCTGCCGCAGGAAGTCGAATCCCTGGCGCAGCAGGTGAGTAACCAAAACGACGCCAGCACTGAGCTGAACCTGAGCCACATCCTGATCCCGCTGCCGGAAAACCCGACTTCTGATCAAGTGAACGAAGCGGAAAGCCAGGCGCGTGCCATTGTCGATCAGGCGCGTAACGGCGCTGATTTCGGTAAGCTGGCGATTGCTCATTCTGCCGACCAGCAGGCACTGAACGGCGGCCAGATGGGCTGGGGCCGTATTCAGGAGTTGCCGGGGATCTTCGCCCAGGCATTAAGCACCGCGAAGAAAGGCGACATTGTTGGCCCAATTCGTTCCGGCGTTGGCTTCCATATTCTGAAAGTTAACGACCTGCGCGGCGAAAGCAAAAATATCTCGGTGACCGAAGTTCATGCTCGCCATATTCTGCTGAAACCGTCGCCGATCATGACTGACGAACAAGCCCGCGTGAAACTGGAACAGATTGCTGCCGATATCAAGAGTGGTAAAACGACTTTTGCTGCCGCAGCGAAAGAGTTCTCTCAGGATCCAGGCTCTGCTAACCAGGGCGGTGATCTCGGCTGGGCTACGCCAGATATTTTCGATCCGGCCTTCCGTGACGCCCTGACCCGCCTGAACAAAGGTCAAATGAGTGCACCGGTTCACTCTTCATTCGGCTGGCATTTAATCGAACTGCTGGATACCCGTAATGTCGATAAAACCGACGCGGCGCAGAAAGATCGTGCGTACCGCATGCTGATGAACCGTAAGTTCTCGGAAGAAGCAGCAAGCTGGATGCAGGAACAACGTGCCAGCGCCTACGTTAAAATCCTGAGCAACTAATGGTTAAAACCCAACGTGTTGTGATCACTCCCGGCGAGCCCGCCGGGATTGGCCCGGACTTAGTTGTCCAGCTTGCACAGCGTGAGTGGCCGGTCGAACTGGTTGTTTGTGCCGATGCCACTCTCCTTACCGACCGGGCAGCGATGCTCGGTTTGCCGCTCACCCTCCGTCCTTATTCCCCCAACTCCCCTGCACAACCGCAAACTGCGGGCACATTAACGCTACTTCCTGTCGCGCTACGTGAATCTGTCACTGCGGGTCAGTTAGCGGTTGAAAATGGGCATTACGTGGTGGAGACGCTGGCGCGAGCGTGTGATGGCTGTCTGAACGGTGAATTTGCTGCGCTGATCACAGGCCCCGTGCATAAAGGCGTCATTAACGACGCAGGCATTCCGTTTACCGGTCATACCGAGTTTTTCGAAGAGCGTTCGCAGGCGAAAAAAGTGGTGATGATGCTGGCGACCGAAGAACTTCGCGTGGCGCTGGCAACGACGCATTTACCGCTGCGCGATATCGCAGATGCTATCACCCCTGCGCTTTTGCACGAAGTGATTGCTATTTTGCATCATGATTTGCGGACCAAATTTGGTATTGCCGAACCGCGCATTCTGGTCTGCGGGCTGAATCCGCACGCGGGCGAAGGCGGTCATATGGGTACGGAAGAGATAGACACCATTATTCCGGTGCTCGACAAGCTGCGGGCGCAGGGGATGAAACTCAACGGGCCGCTGCCTGCCGATACCCTGTTTCAGCCGAAATATCTCGATAACGCCGACGCCGTGCTGGCGATGTACCACGATCAGGGTCTTCCCGTGCTAAAATACCAGGGCTTCGGGCGCGGTGTGAACATTACGCTGGGCCTGCCCTTTATTCGCACATCAGTGGACCACGGCACCGCGCTTGAACTGGCGGGACGTGGTAAAGCCGATGTCGGCAGTTTTATTACGGCGCTTAATCTCGCCATCAAAATGATTGTTAACACCCAATGAATAATCGAGTCCACCAGGGCCACTTAGCCCGTAAACGCTTCGGGCAAAACTTTCTCAACGATCAGTTCGTGATCGACAGCATTGTTTCTGCCATTAACCCGCAGAAGGGCCAGGCGATGGTCGAAATCGGTCCCGGTCTGGCGGCATTGACCGAACCGGTCGGCGAACGTCTGGACCAGCTGACGGTCATCGAACTTGACCGCGATCTGGCGGCACGTCTGCAAACGCATCCATTCTTAGGCCCGAAACTGACGATTTATCAGCAGGATGCGATGACCTTTAACTTTGGCGAACTGGCCGAGAAAATGGGTCAGCCGCTGCGTGTTTTCGGCAACCTGCCTTATAACATCTCCACGCCGTTGATGTTCCATCTGTTTAGCTATACTGATGCCATTGCCGACATGCACTTTATGTTGCAAAAAGAGGTGGTGAATCGTCTGGTTGCAGGACCGAACAGCAAGGCGTATGGTCGATTAAGCGTCATGGCGCAATACTATTGCAACGTGATCCCAGTGCTGGAAGTACCGCCGTCAGCCTTTACACCACCACCCAAAGTGGATTCCGCCGTCGTGCGCCTGGTCCCTCATGCAACGATGCCTCACCCGGTTAAAGATGTTCGCGTGTTGAGCCGCATCACCACCGAAGCCTTTAACCAGCGTCGTAAAACCATTCGTAACAGCCTCGGCAACCTGTTTAGCGTCGAGGTGTTAACCGGAATGGGGATCGACCCGGCGATGCGAGCGGAAAATATCTCTGTCGCGCAATATTGCCAGATGGCGAACTATCTGGCGGAGAACGCGCCTTTGCAGGAGAGTTAACGATGATCAATTCGCCCCGAGTGTGTATTCAGGTTCAAAGCGTCTACATTGAGGCACAATCTTCACCTGATAATGAACGTTACGTTTTTGCTTATACCGTAACCATACGCAATCTGGGGCGAGCGCCAGTGCAGTTGTTGGGGCGTTACTGGCTGATCACCAATGGCAATGGCCGTGAAACCGAAGTCCAGGGCGAAGGAGTGGTTGGCGTCCAGCCACTTATCGCGCCTGGCGAAGAGTACCAGTACACCAGCGGTGCAATCATTGAAACCCCGCTGGGCACCATGCAGGGTCACTACGAAATGATCGATGAAAATGGCGTCCCTTTCAGCATCGACATTCCCGTATTCCGACTCGCCGTTCCCACACTCATTCATTAAAAGAATATGGCGACATACCTTATTGGCGACGTTCATGGTTGTTACGATGAACTGATCGCATTGCTGCATAAAGTAGAATTTACCCCTGGGAAAGATACCCTCTGGCTGACGGGCGATCTGGTCGCGCGCGGCCCGGGTTCGCTGGATGTTCTGCGCTATGTGAAATCCTTAGGCGACAGCGTACGTCTGGTGCTGGGCAATCACGATCTGCATCTGCTGGCGGTATTTGCCGGGATCAGCCGCAATAAACCGAAAGATCGCCTGACACCGCTGCTGGAAGCGCCGGATGCCGACGAGCTGCTTAACTGGCTGCGTCGCCAGCCTCTGCTGCAAATCGACGAAGAGAAAAAGCTGGTGATGGCCCACGCCGGGATCACGCCACAGTGGGATCTGCAGACCGCCAAAGAGTGCGCGCGCGATGTAGAAGCGGTGCTGTCGAGTGACTCCTATCCCTTCTTTCTTGATGCCATGTACGGCGATATGCCAAATAACTGGTCACCGGAATTGCGGGGGCTGGGAAGACTGCGGTTTATCACCAACGCCTTTACCCGTATGCGTTTTTGCTTCCCGAACGGTCAACTGGATATGTACAGCAAAGAATCGCCGGAAGAGGCCCCTGCCCCGTTGAAACCGTGGTTTGCGATTCCTGGCCCTGTCGCTGAAGAGTACAGCATCGCCTTTGGTCACTGGGCATCGCTGGAAGGCAAAGGTACGCCGGAAGGTATTTACGCGCTGGATACCGGCTGCTGCTGGGGGGGTACGTTAACCTGCCTGCGCTGGGAAGATAAACACTATTTTGTCCAGCCGTCGAACCGGCATAAGGATTTGGGCGAAGCGGCGGCGTCTTAAACACAGCCTGATACAGGAAGGCCGGATAAGACGCGACCGGCGTCGCATCCGGCACTAGCCGTAAATTCTATACAAACTTACCGCCGCTCCAGAATCTCAAAGCAATAGCTATGAGAGTTCTGCGCATCAGCGTCGTGGAATTCGCTGAATACCGATTCCCAGTCATCCGGCTCGTAATCCGGGAAATGGGTGTCGCCTTCCACTTCTGCGTCGATATGCGTCAGATACAGTTTTTGCGCTTTGGGCAGGAACTGCTCATAAACGCGACCACCGCCAATCACCATGATTTCTGGTACGTCACCACACGCCGCGATGGCTTCATCAACCGATTTCACCCACGTAACGCGATCGTCAGTACCCGGTTGACTGCTGAGGATAATATTTTTGCGTCCTGGCAGCGGACGACCGATGGATTCCCAGGTATGGCGGCCCATAATTACGGGTTTATTTAAAGTGTTGCGTTTAAACCAGGCGAGATCGGCAGGCAGGTTCCACGGCATGGCGTTTTCCATGCCGATAACGCGATCTACCGCTAACGCCGCAATCAGACTGATCATTGAGATTTCCCGATAAAAAAAATTGTCGCCACTATACGTAAAGCGTAAACCGTCGTCGACTGGTGCGAGGATGATGTTGAGGAAAATTTTATATTCTGCTGGCGAGTCCACGCTCTCTCCCTGGACTCGCCGCATTACAATGAAACAAAAACAAACAGTTAGCTGTAAAGTGTGATTTACGTCACTCTTTATTAGGATGAGGGTTTCGTTTCCGGTTCATCCGCCATGTTGCCGGTATGTTTACCTTCTTCTGTTCCCTGCCAGCCATGTCGTTGAATTAATGACAGATGTTCGCGGTCCTCGGTAATGATCTCACTTAACATCGCGCTGGTGCGTTTATAGACCGCCGCGCGGGCTTTGGTGTCGTTCTCAACCATTGCCATCTCTTCCACCATCTGAATATTAAAGCGGCGGAACACATCGGCACGTTCTCGCGCTTCATACGGCCCCAGACCTAAACTTTCCAGTGCCAGACGCCCGGTTTTCAGCGCACCTTCGAAGGTTTCACGCTCCGGCTTTTCAACGCCTGCCTGACGCAAACGAATGTAGTGGTCGACATCGCGGGCGCGGGCAATAATCTGCAAATGCGGGAAATGTTCTTTCACCATCTCCGTCAGTTGCAGGTTGGTTTGCGGATCGTCGATGGCGTTAATCAGCACTTCCGCTTTCGCCGCTCCCGCAGATTCCAGTAAATCCATCCGCGTGGCATCGCCGTAAAACACTTTCATACCAAATTTACGCAAGGTTTCGATATGGTCCGGATCGTGATCGAGCACCACCATTTTCACCCCGCTGGAGAGCAGTAAACGTCCGGTGATCTGCCCAAAACGACCGAATCCGGCGATGATTACCCGCGGCTGTTCTTCGTCGATCTCATCGGCTTCACGCGCCTCTTCACTAGAAGATTGCTCAAGGCGATTGAGGATCACCAGCAGAATCGGCGTTGCCGCCATCGACAGCGCCACCGCCAGGGTCAGCGATTTCGCCCACTCCGGCTCCAGCACATTCGCCATCTGCGCCGCACCAAATACCACAAAGGCAAACTCACTACCCTGCCCTAACAACACCGCAAACCAGCGACGCTGTTTATTTGGCACCTGCAACGGTCGGGCAATCAGCCACAGCATGGCGATTTTGATGATGAGGAAACCGAGCAGCAGAATGACAATACGCAATGGGTTTTCAATCAGCGTGCCAAAGTCTATCGACATGCCAACGCCAATGAAAAACAGCCCCAGCAGCAAACCTTTAAAGGGTTCGATATCGCTTTCCAGCGCATGACGATATTCCGAGCTTGCCAGCAGTACGCCCGCCAGAAACGCGCCCATCGCCATCGACAAGCCAACCTCTTCCAGCAGCAAACCAAAGCCAAACACGAGGAATAACGCCACGGCACTAAACACTTCCCGCAAGCCAGAGCGGGCGACAAAGCGCAGCGCCGGACGCGTGACATAGCGCCCCAGCAGTACCACCAGCACCAGCGCACCCGCCACTTTTAACGCCGAGAGAGCAAATGCGCCCATCGTCGTCAAGGCACTGCTCGCCGCCAGTAGCGGGATCATCGCCACCAGCGGGATCGCCGCGATATCCTGGAACAGCAGCACCGCAAAGGCACTGCGACCCATTTGCGTCACCATCAGATTGCGTTCATTCATCGCCTGCATGGCAATCGCCGTAGAGGAGAGCGCCAGCGTCATGCCGATCAATTCCGCGACCTGCCAGCGCAGCCCAAGCAACATACAGAACAGCCCCAGCAGGCCGCCGCAAATCACCATCTGCAATGCGCCACCACCGAACACCGCCGCACGCAGCTTCCACAGCCTTTGTGGATCGAGTTCGAGGCCGATAATAAACAGCATCAGCACCACGCCAATCTCGGCAAAGTGCAGAATAGATTCGGCATCGGTCACCAGTCGCAGCCCCCACGGGCCAATAATGCAGCCAGCGATCAGGTAGCCAAGTACCGATCCCAGACCAAGACGTACCGCAATGGGTACAATCAGCGCCGCCGAACCGAGATAAATCAGCGCCTGAATCAGCGTATGGCTATCCATGATGTGCCTCCTGCCATTCCAGCAGACGTTGTTTATAGTGGCGCGCCTGCCCTTCGAGGGTTTCGTCGTCACAAATAAAGGTGCAGTGCATGGCAAACGGTGGCAGCCAGTTCAGCCCGCAGTAGATTGCCGTCGCCTGTAGCGGCTGCGATAGCACATCAAAGCCCGGATGCGCACCAATTTCAAAATGGCTTTCCCCGCCGCCGGTCGTCACCGCCCACAGCAAATGTTTGCCATGCAGCGCCGTGCCGCCGTGACCGTAAGCCCAGCCGTGTGAGAAGACTTTATCGATCCAAAGTTTAAGAAGCGGAGGAATGCTGTACCACTGCATCGGGTGCTGCCAGACGATCAGATCGGCGCGAGACAGCGCCTCCTGCTCGGCGGCAATATCGATATTGAAGTCAGGATAGAGTTGATAAAGAGAGCGAATTTCGACGCCTTCCAGCGTCCTTGCCTGTTCAAGCATCCGTTTATTCGCATGGGAATGATGCGGATACGGATGCGCATAAATTATAAGAATCATAGGTAGCCCGCGTGATTACGCCTTTGTTTTCCCACAAAGTGTAGTCATATATTCACGCGGCTTATAGTCAATAATATTGATTCAGAAAAGAGAGAAATCTGAACAAATTATCCCATTCTCTGCCCGCGGATCGTCATATTGCTGGTCTGCGCCAGTGACATCCCTCGAGTCTCCGGGGCAAACGCTACGGAAATCAACAAGCCAAACAGCGAGATACCCGCCCCCATTAACATCGTGTTACTGATACCGTAATTATTGATAAAGATCGGCAGTGCCCAGGTCGAAACAATAGTGCCAATACGGCTTAAGGACATAATCACGCCCACGGCAGAGGCGCGGATATCCGTCGGGAAGAGCTCATTAGGATAGAGCCACTGCAAATTACCCGGCCCGCCAGAGAAAAAGGCATACACCGCAAATGCCATCACTACCAGCCAGATCCCCATATCCGGGATCAGCCCCAAAACCGCCAGCGCCAGCGTCATCATGGCAAAGCTGCCAATCAACAATGGACGCCGTCCGGCAGTGTTTAACCACAGCATCGGCGGAATACAGCCAAGCATAAAGAACAGGCTAATCACCACGTTCCCCAGTGCCGCGTTTTTGCCAACACCCAATCCCAACAAACCAACGATTTGCGGGCCAAAGGTGTAGATGGCGAACATCGGGATCACCTGGCAGGTCCAGATGGCGGCAACAAACAGAACAAAAGGAAAATGGCGGCGATTAAACAGATCGCGAAAACGGGTTTGCTGCGGCTGCTCTTCATCGAAAGCCACCGGTTCGCCAAACAGTTTGATCATCATCTCTTCGCACTCTTTTACTCGCCCTTTGCGTAACAACCAGCGGGGAGATTCAGGCAGTTCGAATCGACCAATCAAAATCAACAAACAGGGGATCGCTGCGCTACCCAGCATCCAGCGCCAACCACCTTCCACATCATAAAGCCAGTAACCGACCAGATCGGCGCAGGTCGCGCCGACATACCACATCGCGGCAATAAAGCTGATGGAAAACGCCCGCTGACGGGTACTGGAGAACTCAGTGATCATCGAAGTGGCGATGGGATAATCTGCACCGATGACAATGCCGATGAGTACCCGCATCACTAACAGTTCGACGGGGGATGAGACAAACATCGTCGCCACCGATATCACGCCGATGGCGATGATATCGATGAGGAACATTTTGCGCCGTCCGACTTTATCGGAGATATAGCCAAACAGCGATGTGCCAACGAACAGCCCGGCGAGCGTTCCCGCGCCCAGCAAGCCAATCCAGTCAGCGTCCAGTTTCAGCGCCGGCGTCAGTTGCTCCAGCGCCACGCCAATCATTACCAGTACATAACCATCCAGAAACGGACCACCGCTTCCCCACAGCAAAATGCGGCGGTGAATAGAAGAGAATTTAAGATCGTCAAAGTTTCTGGACGGTTGCATGGGTTATTCCTGTTTTTTTGCAATGAGAGTCAGTACGACGTTACGTATCAAACCAACATCAGCCGTAACGGAACTCCACACCAAAGGTGCCGCGCGGGTATTCCCACTGTTCCAGCGCCGACCCCAGCCCCAGAATGCGACAGGTGCCGCACTCCAGACATCCGGCGTAATCGAAGCGCACACTGCCGTCATCCTGCTTCTTGTACAGACCTGCGGGGCACGCTTTCACCAGCAGCTCCAGCGCCTGTTTATCGGCATCGGCCTTCACAACAATGTGCGGATGCTCTTCATCGACATTGAATTTATTGACGCCCAGTTTGACGTCCACATTGACGGGAGAAGTCATAAAACGGTCACTCCTTTCATGCCATCCTTGATCAGATTGATGAAGCCCACTTTCTTACCGTGGCGGAGGATTTTCTTGCGCATCAGTTCCGGCACGCTGCCGTCAATGGTGAACAGGTCACGCGCCACGCCCACCGCCAGTTCCGGGTAGCCGCTAAACATGCGTGGGTTATCAAGGAACGCCGGTAGTTTCTGGTACATACGCATATCGCGCAGCGGGCCACTCTCAAGATGCTGACGATATTCCGCCAGTTTTTGCTTACTGAAATCGTCGCTTTTCATCGCTGAAAGCACGGTTTTTGCTGCGGCTTCCCCGGCGGCAATCGCCAGATCCATACCGCGAATGGTAAAACCGAGGTTCATACACATTCCGGCGGCATCACCGGCAATCAGTACGCCGTCACCGACCAGCTCCGGCAGCATGTTGATGCCTGCTTCCGGCACTACGTGAGCGGAATATTCCACCAGCTTGCCGCCCGCGATCAGCGGTGCAACGGCCGGATGTTGTTTGAAATCTTCCAGCATTTGCGGCACCGATTTTTTTGCGTCATGCAGATGATGGAGACCACAAACCAGCCCCAGCGACAGGGTATTTTCATTGGTATAAAGGAAGCCGCCGCCCATCAGGCCATCGGTGGGGGAACCCGCAAACAGGCAAGCCGCACCCTGATTACCCTGCAACTGAAAACGGTCTTCGATAACCGACTTCGGTAACTCGATCAGTTCCTTCACGCCAACCGCCACATCCGTCGGTTTGACGCGTTTTGCCATCCCCAACTTTTCGGCAAGGATGGAGTTCACTCCATCAGCAAGGATCACCGTTTTCGCTTCAATCACATCACCATCGGCTTCTACGCCGACAACTTTGCCATCGCGCTGTACGAGGTTATCGACGCGGATCCCGGTAATTAACTGCGCGCCCGCTTCTTCGGCCTGCTCCATCAGCCAGGCATCAAATTTACTGCGCAAAACGGAGTAAGAACGCTGGGATGGCGAGGTTTCGTCGCCATTGCAGTAGTCCATAGTCATCGCTGACTTTTCCGTCATAAACGCGAGTTTTTCATGGGTGATCAGGCGTTCTACGGGGGCGGATTCGGCGAAACCTGGAATAATGTGTTCCAGACTGTGGGCATAGAGACGCCCGCCAGTAACGTTCTTGGCACCTGCGGAATTGCCACGCTCGATAACTAACACTTGCGCCCCTTCGCGGGCGAGCACCAGTGCGGCAACCGAACCGGCAAGCCCAGCACCGACGATGATGGCGTCAAAGATATCTTCGGACATAAGAGCTCCCTGTCAGCGGCAGGGCCGTAATGCAGCCCTGCCAGAGTGGATCAACGCGCTAAAGCTGCGGTCAGTGCCGGAAGGATCTTCACGGCGTCGCCAACAATACCGTAATCCGCGTACTGGAAGATCGGCGCATTTTTATCTTTGTTGATGGCGAAAATGGTTTGCGACGCATTAGCACCAACCATGTGCTGGATCTGCCCGGAGATCCCCACCGCCAGGTACAGTTCAGGTTTCAGCATCAGGTTGGAGATACCGACATAGCGTTCGTGCTCCATCCATTTTTCGTTTTCCGCCACCGGACGAGAACAGGCCAACTCCGCACCTATCGCCTTACAAAGCTGTTCTGCCAGCGCAATGTTATCTTTGCTGCCAATGCCGCGACCGACGCTGACCACCAGACGGGCTTTGTCGAGATCGACGCTGTTGCTCTGGCGCGCCTGGGTTGCCGTGCGGGTAATCGCCACAGCCGGAGCCTGCCACTCCACGGTGTGCGTTTCGCCAGTGCGTGACGCGTCTGGCTGAGCCGCATCAAACGTGCCGCTGCTGATGGTCAGTACCGCATACGGCGTGGCAATGCGTTCTTCGCCAATCGCCAGACCGCCGTAAACCATGTGTTTCACTGTCGCTTTACCGTCCTGTACGCTGACGGTGCTGGCATCGTTAGACACCGCCGCTTTAAGGCGATAACCCAGTTTTGCCGCCAGTAATTTGCCGCGACGGGTGTTTGGCAGCAGCACCAGACCGTCTGCGCCGTGCTGGCGAATAGTGTCAGCCATGACACCGGCGTAATCTTCGATCATCCGATCGTCCGGTTTGCCGTTTAATTTCCAGACATGATTAGCGCCTAGCTGGATTGCCTTTGCGCCGTCAGCATCATTGAGGACAAAGGCATTGATTTGATTAGCTAAAGCCTGCGCACCGTTCATCAGTTCCGGCAGACGAGAAGGGGTATCGCTGAATACCCAGACTTGAGAAAACGTGTTCATAGCATCCCCTGTAATTAAATGACTTTGCGAAGATTTTCAGCAAATGCGGCGATCTGTTCTTCGCCGTCGCCTTCAATCACGATGCGCTGACGCTCGCGCTGTTTCGGCGCGGCAACCTGTTGTTCTGACCAGGCTGCCTCTGCGTTAAAACCGATATCCGCCGCCGACCATACCTGGACTGGCTTTTTCGCCGCGCCGAGAATGGCTTTCATCGAAGGAATTTGTGGGGAGTTGATATCAGTGGAAACAGCAACAACCGCAGGCAGCGGAATGCTTAAGGTTTCTGTTTCATCTTCCAGTTCGCGCTCAACGGTGAGGGTATCTGCCGTCAGGGAGATAATTTTGCTGACGCCGTTAACTGCCGGAATATTGAGGATTTCGCCTACCAGCAAACCAACCTGCTGGGCATAAAGGTCGGAAGAACCATCGCCACAGAGGATCAAATCAAAGCCTGCTTTCTGGGCGGCTGCAGCAAGTACGCTCGCCGTTTGTTGCGGCAGTGCCTGCTCGAACTGGTCATCAATCACCACAATCAGTTCATCCGGACCGCGCGATAGCACATCTTTACGCCCTTTGGCGTTGGTCAGGGCTTTACCGCCCACACTTAGGGCCGTCACCTGCGCCTCTGCTGCCTGTTGCTTTAGCTGGCAAGCCGCTTCAATAGCGTTGAGATCGTATTGGCTTATTTTGGCATCGGCTTTACTGAAGTCTAACGAACCATCAGCATTATTGACCGCAATATCCTGTTCATCAGGCACGCACTTATAGAAAGTAATAATCTTCATTGCATCTCCAGAAATCATGAAGGAAACGTCGTTCATATCGGTGGTGTTAATTACAGATATCACGCCCTTTAATTTGGAAATAAAACTTTAATCACCAATATTGAAAATGTCACACGCAGATAAATCCAACTTTCAATATTGTTAAGTCCCTCACCAATATTGAAAACACGGCGTAGCAAAAAGAAATTTTCAATATTGCTTTATGGATCACCAATATTGAAAGTCAGATGCTATTTTTTTACTCACAATCAAACTCATCATATTGATAAACAATGAATATTTACACAAAGACGCCCTGTTTTTACCCGATAAAAAACTGTGACTAACATCACAGAACGCAGCCAATTGAATACCCATTATGAGTTAGCCATTAACGCGTCCACGAGGTTAATAATAATTATATTAAATGTTAACAAAAATAAAACAAACGGGAACGCAAAATAAATATTCGTTTTCACAGTGGAATTAACTCATGAAGAATGAAAAGAGAAAAACGGGAATAGAACCGAAGGTTTTCTTTCCGCCGTTAATAATCGTCGGCATACTTTGTTGGCTTACAGTCAGAGATCTGGATGCAGCGAATGTCGTTATTAATGCTGTATTCAGTTACGTCACCAATGTATGGGGATGGGCATTTGAATGGTATATGGTAGTGATGCTTTTCGGTTGGTTCTGGCTGGTGTTTGGCCCGTATGCCAAAAAGCGTTTAGGTAACGAACCACCTGAATTTAGTACCGCCAGTTGGATCTTTATGATGTTCGCCTCCTGTACGTCTGCTGCCGTACTGTTCTGGGGATCGATTGAGATCTACTACTACATCTCCACCCCGCCGTTTGGCTTAGAACCGAACTCGACAGGGGCGAAAGAGTTGGGGCTGGCTTACAGCTTGTTCCACTGGGGACCTCTGCCGTGGGCCACTTACAGCTTCCTTTCAGTCGCCTTCGCTTACTTCTTCTTTGTCCGCAAAATGGAAGTGATTCGCCCCAGCTCGACACTAGTGCCGCTGGTAGGTGAAAAACACGCCAAAGGGTTGTTCGGCACTATCGTCGACAACTTCTATCTCGTCGCCTTGATCTTCGCGATGGGCACCAGTCTGGGCCTTGCCACGCCGCTGGTGACCGAGTGTATGCAATGGTTGTTTGGCATTCCGCATACCCTGCAACTGGACGCTATCATCATTACCTGCTGGATTATCCTCAACGCCATTTGCGTCGCTTGCGGTCTGCAAAAAGGGGTACGTATCGCCAGTGACGTGCGTAGTTACCTGAGCTTCCTGATGCTGGGTTGGGTGTTCATTGTCAGCGGTGCCAGCTTCATCATGAACTACTTCACCGATTCGGTGGGGATGTTGCTGATGTATCTGCCGCGCATGTTGTTCTATACCGATCCCATCGCTAAAGGCGGCTTCCCGCAGGGCTGGACCGTGTTCTACTGGGCATGGTGGGTGATTTACGCTATCCAGATGAGTATCTTCCTCGCCCGCATCTCCCGTGGTCGTACTGTGCGTGAACTGTGCTTCGGCATGGTGATGGGGCTGACAGCGTCAACCTGGATCCTGTGGACTGTACTCGGTAGTAACACTCTGCTGTTGATAGATAAAAACATCATCAACATTCCAAATCTGATCGAACAGTACGGTGTGGCGCGCGCCATCATTGAAACCTGGGCCGCTCTGCCACTCAGCACCGCCACCATGTGGGGCTTCTTCATCCTCTGCTTTATTGCCACCGTTACGCTGGTTAACGCCTGCTCTTATACCCTGGCGATGTCCACTTGCCGCGAAGTACGCGATGGTGAAGAACCACCGCTGCTGGTGCGTATCGGCTGGTCAATTCTGGTTGGCATTATCGGTATTGTTCTGCTGGCGCTCGGCGGCCTGAAACCGATTCAAACCGCCATTATCGCCGGAGGATGCCCGCTGTTCTTCGTCAACATTATGGTGACGCTCTCCTTTATTAAAGACGCGAAACAGAACTGGAAAGATTAATTAACCCCCAAAATATCAAGAGGTTGAAAGATGGATTTTAATTTAAATGATGAGCAGGAACTGTTTGTCGCCGGTATCCGCGAACTGATGGCCAGCGAAAACTGGGAGGCCTATTTTGCCGAGTGCGACCGTGACAGCGTCTACCCGGAACGTTTTGTCAAAGCACTGGCGGATATGGGGATCGACAGTCTGCTGATCCCTGAAGAGCACGGTGGTCTGGACGCGGGGTTTGTTACTCTCGCCGCCGTGTGGATGGAGCTGGGACGTCTGGGGGCACCAACCTATGTGCTGTACCAGTTGCCGGGCGGGTTCAATACCTTCCTGCGCGAAGGCACACAAGAGCAGATCGACAAGATTATGGCTTTCCGCGGCACCGGTAAGCAGATGTGGAACTCAGCGATTACCGAACCGGGCGCGGGCTCCGACGTGGGTAGCCTGAAAACGACTTATACCCGTAGAAATGGTAAGATTTATCTTAATGGTAGTAAGTGTTTTATTACCAGCAGCGCCTACACCCCGTACATCGTGGTGATGGCGCGCGACGGGGCTTCTCCGGACAAACCTGTCTACACCGAATGGTTTGTTGATATGAGCAAACCGGGCATCAAAGTGACCAAACTTGAAAAGCTCGGTCTGCGTATGGATAGCTGCTGTGAAATCACTTTTGACGACGTGGAACTGGACGAGAAAGACATGTTCGGTCGGGAAGGTAACGGCTTTAACCGCGTCAAAGAAGAGTTCGACCATGAACGTTTCCTGGTAGCCCTGACCAACTACGGTACGGCGATGTGCGCCTTTGAAGATGCGGCGCGCTACGCCAACCAGCGCGTACAGTTTGGCGAGGCTATTGGTCGTTTCCAGTTGATTCAGGAAAAATTCGCCCACATGGCGATCAAATTAAACTCCATGAAAAACATGCTGTATGAAGCAGCGTGGAAAGCAGACAACGGCACCATCACCTCTGGCGATGCAGCGATGTGCAAATACTTCTGCGCCAATGCGGCATTTGAAGTGGTGGATAGCGCAATGCAGGTGCTGGGCGGTGTCGGGATCGCGGGCAACCACCGCATCAGCCGCTTCTGGCGTGACCTGCGTGTAGACCGAGTCTCTGGGGGATCTGACGAAATGCAGATCCTGACGCTGGGTCGCGCGGTGCTGAAGCAATACCGCTAAGTCCGTGCGCTGCCTGATGCGACGCTGACGCGTCTTATCAGACCTACGGGAGCACGAATGTAGGCCGGATAAAGCGTTTACGCCGCATCCGGCAGTCATGCGCTACATAAATTTTTCAGGAGCTAATAATGGATCATCTACCCATGCCGAAATTCGGACCGCTGGCCGGATTGCGCGTTGTCTTCTCCGGTATCGAAATCGCCGGACCGTTTGCCGGGCAAATGTTCGCAGAATGGGGTGCGGAAGTTATCTGGATCGAGAACGTCGCCTGGGCCGACACCATTCGCGTTCAACCGAACTACCCGCAGCTCTCCCGCCGCAATTTGCACGCGCTGTCGTTAAATATTTTCAAAGATGAAGGCCGCGAAGCGTTTCTGAAATTAATGGAAACCACCGATATCTTCATCGAAGCCAGCAAAGGTCCGGCCTTTGCCCGTCGTGGCATTACCGATGAAGTCCTGTGGCAGCACAACCCAAAACTGGTTATTGCTCACCTGTCCGGTTTTGGTCAGTACGGCACCGAGGAGTACACCAATCTTCCGGCCTATAACACCATCGCCCAGGCCTTCAGTGGTTACCTGATTCAGAATGGTGATGTTGACCAGCCAATGCCTGCTTTCCCGTATACCGCCGATTACTTTTCTGGCCTGACCGCCACCACGGCGGCGCTGGCAGCACTGCATAAAGCGCGTGAAACCGGTAAAGGCGAAAGTATCGACATCGCCATGTATGAAGTGATGCTGCGTATGGGCCAGTACTTCATGATGGATTACTTCAATGGCGGCGAAATGTGCCCGCGCATGACCAAAGGTAAAGATCCCTACTACGCCGGTTGCGGTCTGTACAAATGCGCCGACGGCTACATCGTGATGGAACTGGTGGGCATTACTCAAATTGAAGAGTGCTTTAAAGATATTGGCCTCGCGCACCTGCTTGGTACGCCGGAAATCCCGGAAGGCACTCAGCTTATCCACCGTATCGAATGCCCTTACGGCCCACTGGTAGAAGAGAAACTCGATGCCTGGCTGGCGGCACATACCATCGCAGAAGTTAAAGAACGCTTTGCCGAACTGAATATCGCCTGTGCCAAAGTACTGACCGTACCGGAACTGGAAAGCAATCCACAGTATGTGGCTCGCGAATCAATCACTCAGTGGCAAACGATGGATGGTCGCACCTGCAAAGGGCCGAACGTGATGCCTAAATTCAAAAATAACCCCGGACAAATCTGGCGCGGAATGCCCTCACATGGCATGGACACGGCTGCCATTTTGAAAAATATCGGCTACAGCGAAAACGACATTCAGGAGTTGGTCAGCAAAGGTCTGGCCAAAGTTGAGGACTAAACGCGTGGCGTCAGTCAGCTTGCCTGACTAGCGCCCGCTCAATAACAAACGAACAACAATGGATAGAGGTGCAATGGATATCATTGGCGGACAACATCTACGTCAAATGTGGGACGATCTGGCGGACGTTTACGGTCATAAAACGGCGCTGATTTGTGAATCCAGCAGCGGAGTCGTTAACCGGTATAGTTATCTTGAGTTAAATCAGGAGATTAACCGCACGGCAAACCTGTTTTATGCGCTGGGGATTCGCAAAGGCGACAAGGTTGCTCTACATCTCGACAACTGCCCGGAATTTATCTTTTGCTGGTTCGGGCTGGCAAAAATTGGCGCGATTATGGTGCCAATTAACGCCCGCCTGTTGCGCGAGGAAAGCGCGTGGATCCTGCAAAATAGCCAGGCGTGCCTGCTGGTGACCAGTGCGCAATTCTATCCTATGTATCAACAGATTCAGCAGGAAGATGCCACTCAGTTGCGGCACATTTGCCTGACAGATGTGGCACTTCCCGCTGATGATGGCGTGAGTTCGTTTACTCAACTGAAAAATCAACAACCTGCCACCTTGTGCTATGCACCGCCGCTATCGACTGACGATACGGCGGAAATTCTCTTCACCTCCGGCACCACCTCCCGACCGAAAGGTGTGGTGATTACCCATTACAACCTGCGCTTCGCTGGATATTACTCCGCCTGGCAGTGTGCACTGCGTGACGATGACGTCTACCTGACGGTAATGCCTGCGTTTCATATTGACTGCCAGTGTACTGCGGCGATGGCGGCGTTTTCTGCCGGGGCCACCTTTGTGCTGGTCGAGAAATACAGCGCCCGCGCCTTCTGGGGACAGGTGCAGAAGTACCGCGCCACCATTACCGAATGTATTCCGATGATGATTCGTACGTTGATGGTGCAGCCGCCTTCAGCGAACGATCGGCAACACTGCCTGCGGGAAGTGATGTTTTATCTCAACCTGTCGGAGCAGGAAAAAGACGCGTTTTGTGAACGCTTCAGCGTTCGCTTGCTGACGTCTTATGGGATGACGGAAACCATTGTGGGCATTATCGGCGATCGCCCTGGCGATAAACGACGCTGGCCGTCGATTGGTCGGGCGGGCTTTTGCTACGAAGCGGAGATCCGCGACGATCACAATCGTCCCCTCCCGGCTGGTGAGCTCGGTGAAATCTGTATTAAAGGCGTACCAGGGAAAACCATCTTCAAAGAGTATTTTCTCAACCCGAAAGCCACTGCGAAAGTACTGGAAGCCGATGGCTGGCTACATACCGGCGATACCGGATACCGCGACGAAGAGGGCTTTTTTTATTTCGTCGATCGCCGCTGCAATATGATCAAACGCGGTGGCGAGAATGTCTCCTGCGTGGAGCTGGAAAATATTATCGCCACCCATCCAAAAATTCAGGATATCGTGGTTGTGGGTATTAAAGATTCGATTCGCGATGAAGCCATCAAAGCATTTGTGGTGCTGAATGAAGGTGAAACATTGAGCGAAGAGGAATTTTTCCGCTTCTGCGAACAAAATATGGCGAAATTTAAAGTGCCCTCTTATCTGGAGATCAGAAAAGATCTGCCACGTAATTGCTCGGGGAAAATAATTAGAAAGAATCTTAAATAAATGAAACGGCAGGGAACTACCCTGCCAGCTAATAATCACGCTCTAAAACAATATGCATTTTTTGCAGGGATGTTGTCGTCCCTGAAAAAGCAAAAATGGAGAAAAGGAATGAGTGAATCATTACATCTGACCCGCAATGGATCAATTCTGGAAATTACCCTTGATCGCCCAAAAGCGAATGCTATTGATGCAAAAACCAGCTTTGAAATGGGCGAAGTATTTCTAAATTTCCGTGACGATCCGCAATTACGTGTCGCCATTATTACCGGTGCCGGAGAGAAATTCTTTTCCGCGGGCTGGGATTTAAAAGCGGCAGCAGAAGGCGAAGCACCGGATGCTGACTTTGGCCCGGGTGGTTTTGCAGGATTAACCGAAATTTTCAATCTCGACAAACCGGTTATCGCAGCTGTGAACGGCTATGCCTTTGGCGGCGGCTTTGAACTGGCGCTGGCGGCAGATTTTATTGTTTGTGCCGATAATGCCAGCTTCGCCCTGCCGGAAGCCAAACTGGGCATCGTTCCTGACAGCGGCGGCGTGCTGCGTCTGCCGAAGATCCTGCCGCCTGCCATCGTCAATGAAATGGTGATGACCGGCAGACGAATGGGCGCAGAAGAGGCGCTGCGTTGGGGGATAGTCAACCGCGTGGTTAGCCAGGCGGAACTGATGGATAACGCCCGCGAACTGGCGCAGCAGCTGGTTAACAGCGCTCCGCTGGCGATTGCGGCGCTGAAAGAGATCTACCGCACCACCAGCGAAATGCCGGTAGAAGAAGCGTATCGCTATATTCGCAGCGGCGTGTTGAAACACTATCCGTCGGTTCTGCATTCGGAGGATGCCATTGAAGGGCCGCTGGCGTTTGCCGAGAAGCGCGATCCAGTGTGGAAAGGACGTTAACAACCGTGAGCTATTACGCCTTTGAGGGGTTAATTCCGGTTGTTCACCCGACGGCGTTTGTCCATCCCAGTGCAGTCTTGATTGGCGATGTGATTGTGGGAGCCGGTGTCTACATCGGCCCACTCGCCTCACTGCGTGGTGACTACGGGCGGTTGATCGTGCAAGCGGGAGCCAATATTCAGGATGGCTGCATTATGCATGGCTACTGCGACACTGACACCATCGTTGGGGAAAACGGTCATATCGGGCACGGAGCGATCCTGCATGGTTGTGTGATTGGTCGCGATGCACTGGTCGGGATGAACAGCGTGATTATGGATGGCGCGGTCATTGGCGAAGAGAGCATTGTTGCCGCCATGAGCTTTGTCAAAGCGGGCTTTCGCGGCGAGAAACGCCAGTTGTTGATGGGTACGCCAGCCCGTGCTGTACGCAATGTTAGTGACGAAGAGTTACACTGGAAACGGTTGAATACCAAAGAGTATCAGGATCTTGTCGGGCGCTGTCATGCATCGTTGCATGAAACGCAGCCACTGAGGCAAATGGAGGAAAATCGCCCCCGTTTGCAGGGGACGACGGATGTGACGCCTAAACGGTGATCTTTCCGGATGCGGCGTAAACGCCTTATCCGACCTGGCTGGAAAGCAACCGTAGGCCAGATAAGATGCGCCAGCATTGCATCCAGCAACCAGGCTGCGTGGTATCAACGAAATGACATTAACGACGCATACTCTTTGACAACATCATCTGCCACTTCTGCTCGCGGTTAAGTTCCGTGAGCGGAACGGCAGGAATACGCGGCGTCTTTCTTACGCCGACTAATTTTTCCCGACTATTATTGCGCAGGCGCGCGTAAATTTGCTCATCGATATCGACCACTTTAACCAGTCGCTGACACTGGCATCCCCGCCCTTCCAGCTTATTAGGGATCATCTTAACTTCGCAGCTTATTTCTGTGACTTCCGACAGAATATAAGTCAGGGTATTAACCGCCTTGCTGTGTTCAATATCGAAATGAATAGAGATCTCTCTTGCTATCACCCACCGATTTTCAGCCATCATCCATTCGGCGATTAACAAGTAGAGTGGTTTTTCAACATATCCTTCACACATACGAACTCCAGTTTCACAAATTAAAAGTCTGGCTATGACTCGTTTTGCAGCAATTAAACAAGGCCATATTAAAATTGTGGATATATCGATAGTATGCAACTTCACCGTCGATAAGTGTGAGCTAAATCCTGCTTATGTCATCAAAAATATCGATTCCCCAAAAGATTTACTTAATGGGCAAAAAAAACGGTCCTCATCAGAGAACCGTATTAGTTATTCGATCAAATTAGCGGATGAAAAATATCCGCCATGACACGCTATTATTTGATCTGCGCGTGCATTTCCTGCACCGAAATTACTTTTTCAGTCGCATCGGCATTCAGCGCCATCGCGGTAGCGAAACCACCGTTCAGGGTGGTGTCATAATGCACTTTATATTGCAGCGCACTGCGACGAATCACGCGGGAGTCTTCAATCGCACGACGGCCTGAAGTGGTGTTGATGATGTAGGTATATTCGCCATTCTTGATGCGGTCCTGAATGTGCGGACGACCTTCATGCACCTTGTTTACCAGACGCGGATTGATACCCGCTTCGCCCAGCACAATCGCCGTGCCGTGGGTCGCATCCAGCTCGAAGCCCTGTTTCAGCAGTTTTGCCGCCAGGTCCACCACGCGTTCTTTGTCGCCTTCGCGCACGGAAAGCAGCGCACGACCGTGTTTCTTCATGGTGGAGTTGCTGCCCAGCTGCGCTTTGGCGAACGCTTCAGCGAAGGTGCGGCCCACGCCCATGACTTCCCCGGTAGAGCGCATTTCTGGCCCTAACAGCGGGTCAACGCCCGGGAATTTATTGAACGGCAGCACCACTTCTTTCACCGAGTAGTACGGAGGGATAACTTCTTTGGTTACGCCCTGCTCAGCCAGCGATTTGCCAGCCATCACACGCGCCGCCACTTTTGCCAGCGGTACGCCGGTGGCTTTGGAGACGAACGGAACGGTACGCGCCGCACGCGGGTTAACTTCAATCAGGTAGACTTCGTTGTTTTTAACCGCAAACTGCACGTTCATCAGGCCGCGCACCTGCAATTCGAAGGCCAGTTTCTGCACCTGCTGGCGCATCACATCCTGAATTTCCTGACTTAAGGTGTAGGCTGGCAGAGAACATGCGGAGTCACCGGAGTGCACGCCCGCCTGCTCGATGTGTTCCATGATGCCGCCAATCAGCACCATTTCGCCGTCGCAGATAGCATCCACGTCAACTTCTACTGCGTCATCAAGGAAATGATCCAGCAACACTGGCGCATCGTTAGACACGCTAACCGCCGTCTGGAAGTAGCGACGCAGGTCAGCTTCGTCATAGACGATTTCCATCGCCCGACCGCCGAGAACGTAAGACGGACGCACCACCAGCGGGTAGCCAATCTCTTTTGCCTTCTCAACCGCCATTTCAATAGCGGTAACGGTGGCGTTCGCCGGTTGTTTCAGTTTCAGACGCTCAACCGCATGCTGGAAGCGTTCACGGTCTTCCGCACGGTCGATAGCATCCGGGCTGGTGCCGATAACCGGTACGCCAGCGGCTTCCAGTGCGCGCGCCAGTTTCAGCGGGGTCTGGCCGCCGTACTGAACGATAACACCTTTCGGCTTCTCAATACGCACGATTTCCAGCACATCTTCCAGAGTTACCGGCTCGAAGTAGAGGCGATCGGAAGTGTCGTAGTCGGTGGAGACGGTTTCCGGGTTACAGTTAACCATAATGGTTTCGTAACCGTCTTCGCGCAGCGCCAGCGAGGCGTGTACGCAGCAGTAGTCGAATTCGATACCCTGACCGATACGGTTCGGGCCGCCACCAAGCACCATGATTTTTTCACGGTCGGTAGACGGATTCGCTTCGCACTCTTCTTCATAAGTGGAGTACATATAAGCGGTGTCGGTAGCGAACTCTGCCGCACAGGTATCCACGCGCTTGTAAACCGGGTGCAGGTCATACTGGTCACGCAGCTTACGGATTTCTGCTTCACGCACGCCCGCGAGTTTTGCCAGACGCGCGTCGGCAAAGCCTTTGCGTTTCAGCTGGCGCAGGAAGTCAGCGTTCAGGCCAGTGATACCCACTTCTGCGACTTTCTCTTCCAGACGCACCAGCTCTTCAATTTGTACCAGGAACCAGCGGTCAATGTTGGTCAGGTTGAACACGCCGTCTACAGACAGGCCCGCGCGGAAAGCATCGGCGATATACCAGATACGCTCTGCGCCTGCATCTTTCAGTTCGCGGCGAATTTTGGTCAGCGCTTCCGGGTCGTCGAGACTCACTTTCGGGTCGAAGCCAGTTGCGCCCACTTCCAGGCCACGCAGCGCTTTTTGCAGGGATTCCTGCTGCGTGCGACCAATCGCCATCACTTCGCCAACCGATTTCATCTGAGTGGTCAGACGGTCGTTCGCCCCGGCGAATTTCTCGAAGTTGAAGCGAGGAATTTTGGTGACCACGTAGTCGATGGACGGCTCGAAGGAGGCCGGAGTACGCCCGCCGGTGATGTCGTTCATCAGTTCGTCGAGGGTGTAACCCACCGCCAGTTTCGCCGCCACTTTAGCAATCGGGAAGCCGGTCGCTTTCGACGCCAGCGCCGAAGAACGCGACACGCGCGGGTTCATTTCGATAACAATCAGGCGACCGTTTTTCGGGTTCACCGCAAACTGGACGTTGGAACCACCGGTTTCAACGCCGATTTCACGCAGCACCGCCATCGAGGCGTTACGCATGATTTGATATTCTTTGTCGGTCAGCGTTTGGGCTGGCGCGACAGTGATTGAGTCACCGGTGTGGATGCCCATCGCATCGAAGTTTTCGATAGAGCAGACGATGATGCAGTTGTCGTTTTTATCGCGCACCACTTCCATCTCGTACTCTTTCCAGCCGATCAGCGACTCATCAATCAGCAGCTCTTTGGTCGGAGAGAGATCCAGACCGCGGGCGCAAATTTCTTCAAACTCTTCGCGGTTATAAGCGATACCGCCGCCGCTACCGCCCATGGTAAAGGATGGGCGAATAATGCACGGGAAGCCCACGTCAGCGGCAACCGCCAGCGCTTCTTCCATCGTGTGTGCGATACCGGAACGCGCGGTTTCCAGACCAATTTTCTTCATCGCTACGTCGAAACGACGGCGGTCTTCTGCTTTATCAATCGCATCGGCAGTGGCACCAATCATGGTGACGCCGAACTCTTCCAACACGCCCTGACGTTCCAGCTCCAGCGCGCAGTTCAGCGCCGTCTGACCGCCCATGGTTGGCAGCACCGCGTCCGGGCGCTCTTTTTCAATAATCTTGCGTACCACTTCCCAGTGAATCGGCTCGATGTAGGTCGCATCAGCCATTTCCGGGTCGGTCATGATGGTCGCCGGGTTGGAGTTCACCAGAATGACGCGGTAACCCTCTTCACGCAGGGCTTTACACGCTTGCGCGCCAGAGTAGTCAAACTCACACGCCTGACCGATAACAATCGGGCCCGCACCCAGAATCAGGATACTTTTTATATCTGTACGTTTTGGCATGGCTCTTTTACTCCTGATTACTTAGCGGTTTTACGGTACTGCTCAATTAACTCGATAAAGTGGTCGAACAACGGCGCTGCGTCGTGTGGCCCAGGGCTGGCTTCAGGGTGACCCTGGAAGCTGAACGCCGGTTTATCGGTGCGATGAATGCCCTGTAACGTACCGTCGAACAGGGATTTATGCGTGACACGCAGGTTTGCAGGTAATGTTGCTTCATCCACCGCAAAACCGTGGTTCTGGGCGGTGATCATCACCACGTTTTTCTCCACATCTTTAACCGGATGGTTGCCGCCGTGGTGACCAAATTTCATTTTGACAGTCTTCGCACCGCTCGCCAGCGCCAGCAGCTGATGACCGAGGCAGATGCCGAAGACCGGAATATCGGTTTCGAGGAATTTCTGGATGGCGGTAATGGCGTAATCGCACGGGGCCGGGTCGCCAGGACCGTTGGAGAGGAAGATGCCGTCTGGATTCATTTTCAGCACGTCTTCCGCAGAAGTTTGCGCCGGAACGATGGTCAGACGACAGCCTCTATCCACCAACATGCGCAGGATGTTGCGCTTGGCACCAAAATCATAAGCCACAACATGGAACGGCAGCTCGTCTTCTTTCTTCGCTTCTGGCAGGCCGCCGGTCAACGTCCAGCTCCCTTGTGTCCAGCTATAGGCTTCTGCGGTGGTCACTTCTTTTGCCAGATCCATGCCGTTCAGACCTGGGAACGCGCGGGCTTTTTCTAATGCCAGCGCCGCATCCGGGTTATCGCCTGCGATAATGCAGCCATTCTGTGCGCCTTTCTCGCGCAGTAAACGCGTCAGCTTACGGGTATCGATATCGGCAATCGCCACGATGTTATGGCGCTTCAGATAAGAAGAGAGGTCTTCGGTATTACGGAAGTTGCTGGCAATCAGCGGCAGGTCGCGAATCACCAGACCTTGTGCATGTACCTGAGAAGATTCTTCATCGGCGTCATTAGTGCCGACATTGCCAATATGGGGATAAGTAAGAGTAACGATTTGACGAGAATAGGAAGGATCAGTGAGGATTTCTTGATAACCGGTCATTGAAGTATTGAAAACGACTTCCCCAACCGCCGAACCTGTTGCCCCTATGGCCCGACCGTGAAACTGGGTTCCGTCTTCCAGAACCAATAGCGCTGACTTAATCAAAACACCCTCCAGAGAATATTCACTCACTTTATTTGCATATTAATTCACAATGATGACGTAAATCAATGCAAATCTGCTTACCGACGAATTTCTGGCAAACGGCGGCATTCTGGAGATATGGGCGCTAAAAGTCAACTTAATGGCGGGATTTTTTATATTATTTTGTGGCTCATGCATGTTTTACAGGCATTAAGCGACAAAAAGATCATATAACATGTTCTGGAAAACGCTTGCGCAGCAAGAAGATTGCATGAAATAAAAATGAGCAGAAAAAAGTGGACCATATGGTCAAAATTTACATTAAAACAACAAAAACAGAATACAAAACATGTAATTTTCAGCACTTGCATTAAATTTAAAAGCATAACACCAAAAATAAAAGGGCCAAAAATTAAAGCCCTTTATATTCAATGCATTAAATGTGTTATTTTTGCATCACTATAAATATTTTGTGGTTACAGATTATTGAGATCAAGCACATCTCGCATATCAAAAAGACCACTTTCCTTACCACTCAACCACAACGCCGATCTTACCGCACCGTTAGCAAATGTCATGCGGCTGGATGCCTTATGGGTGATCTCCAGACGCTCGCCAATATCGGCAAACATCGCGGTATGTTCACCAACGATGTCACCTGCACGCACGGTGGCAAAACCAATGGTGCCAGGCACACGTTCACCGGTATGGCCTTCACGACTGTAGACCGCGCAATCTTTCAGATCTTTATCAAGAGCGTGGGCGATCGCCTCTCCCATTGCCAGTGCGGTGCCTGACGGCGCATCAACTTTATGTCTATGATGTGCTTCAATAATTTCGATATCGGTGTAGTCCCCCATCACTTTGGCTGCTTTCTCCAGCAGTTTAAGCATGACGTTAACGCCAACGCTAAAATTGGCGGCAAAGACAATCGCAATATCGGCGGCTGCGTCACGAATCGCCTGTTTACCGGCTTCGTCAAACCCCGTAGTGCCGATCACCATCCCTTTGCCATGCTGGCGACAAAAAGCGAGATGATTCAGCGTACCTTCCGGACGGGTAAAATCGATAAACACATCAAAATCATCTTTTACCGTATCGAGGCTGCTTTGCACGGTAACGCCTGTTTTCCCTGCTCCAGCCAGCTCACCGGCGTCGCTGCCCAGTAAAGAAGATCCTTCGCGCTCCAGCGCCGCGCCCAGCTGCACGCCTTCTAATGCCAGCGCCGCCTGAATCAACTGGCGGCCCATACGCCCCCCGGCTCCCGCGATGGCAACGCGGATGTTTGCATCATGCATAGCTATTCTCTTTTGTTAATTTGCATAGACCGTTTTCAGAGTAACCAGCGCATCGCTACGCCGCCAGCCAAAAACGCTGATAATTAGAAATTAATGATAAACAGGGAGGGATATCAGTGAAAGGCATGAGTCGATGAATGACTGCATGCCGATAACATGTGACAGGTTACGGCACCAGAGCCAGCACCTCAGCTACCCACTGCTGGAAGCCTTTTACATTCAGATCCAATGCCACCTGTACATTGGCTGGTTTGCCCAGGCAACCGTCGATATCAACCACCGTCGTGCCAGAGGTAAATTCGCCCTGCGTTTCCACTGCCACAAAACACGGCTTGAGAGTGAACAGGTCCGGGCGCACCAGCCAGGCGATGGCGCAGAGATCGTGCATTCGCAGTCCACTTTGCATACTGCCGCTACGGTAGTGACTAAACAGGGCGTGGAGCATTTTTCCGGTGCGATTCAACTCCGGCAAAGTAGCGAGATAGTCAGGGGTTAATATTGCCTGATTGGTGACATCCAGACCGCACATGACGATTTCGATGCCGCTACGGAAGACACAGGCTGCCGCTTCTGGATCGGCAGCGATATTAAACTCGGCGTTTGGTGTGCAGTTGCCGCGACCAGCAGAACCGCCCATGATCACCAGACGACGAATATACGGTTTACATTCCGGGCATTGTGAAAGTAACAGCGCAATATTGGTTAACGGGCCGATGGCCACCAGGGTAACAGGCTCAGGCGCACGCATCAGGGCATCACGAATCGCCAGAAACGCTGGTATCCCAAGTGGCTTTCGGTTGTGCTCAACAAAGTCGTAGCCAGCCATTCCCGATTCGCCGTGCACAGATGCCGCATCACGCGGTGCGCGTACCAGCGGCACAGCGGCTCCCTGAGCGAGCGGAATCTCCGCATTCCAGAAATGCAGCAGTTGCAGGGCGTTGCGGGTGGTTTTCTCAACCGAGACATTACCCGCGACGGTGGTCATCAGTTGCAGGTCGAGTTCGGGGGCAAAAATCGCGGCAGCAATGGCGACGGCATCGTCAATGCCGGGGTCAGTATCGAGGAAGATAGGTAAACGCATGTTTTCTCCATAAAAAATGCCGGTAACAAGACCGGCATTTTCGCATAACTTAGGCTGCTAATGACTTAATCGACTTCACGAATATCGACACGCAGCTCTTTCGGCACTTCGAAAACAATGTTTTCTTCACGGCCTTCCAGCGGAATGGCTTCACCACCGCCCAGCTGCTGCAAACGTGCCACCACATTCTGCACCAGAATATCCGGAGCCGATGCGCCCGCAGTCACGCCGACGCATTTAACCTCTTTCACCCACTCTTCCTGGATATCTTTCGCATCGTCAATCAAAAACGCGCGTTTGCCCATCCGCTGAGCCAGCTCCGCCAGACGGTTGGAGTTAGAGGAGTTTTTCGAACCGACCACCAGCACCACTTCCGCCTGCTCTGCCAGGGCGCGTACTGCTTCCTGACGGTTAGTAGTGGCGTAGCAGATGTCATCTTTGCGCGGACCGACAATTTTCGGGAAGCGTTTACGCAGCGCGTCGATCACATCAGACGTGTCATCCACCGACAGCGTGGTTTGGGTCATAAAGGAGAGCTTCTCTTCGTTTTTGACCGTCAGTTTCCACACATCGTCTGGCGATTCGACCAGATACATTCCCCCTTCCGGGTTGCTGTACTGACCCATCGTCCCTTCCACTTCCGGGTGCCCGGCGTGACCGATAAGAATAGATTCTTCGCCACGACGGCTGGCGCGGGCGACTTCCATATGCACTTTGGTCACCAGCGGACAGGTGGCATCAAACACCGTCAAATCGCGGCTTTTTGCTTCGTTACGTACCGCCTGAGAAACACCGTGTGCGGAGAAAATCAGGATCGCGCCGTCCGGCACTTCGCTAATCTGCTCAATAAAGATAGCCCCACGCTCGCGCAGGCTATCGACCACGTAGCGGTTATGCACCACTTCGTGACGGACATATATCGGTGCGCCGTAAATGGCCAGCGCGTTTTCAACAATGCTGATAGCGCGGTCTACCCCGGCACAAAAACCACGCGGGTTGGCCAACAGGATCTGCATGTTACGCCTCCAGTGCCGGATCGATTTCCAGCACTTCAATATCAAAATGAACGGTCTGCCCGGCCAGCGGATGGTTGAAATCAACGGTAATGGAGTCGCCGTTAATTTCGCGGATCACGCCAGGCATCTCACTGCCATCCATTGCGGTAAAAAGCATGATTGCGCCAATTTCTGGCTCGCCTGCATCCATAAACTCACGGCGGGAGAAGTACTGAATCAGGTCCGGTGACGGCACGCCAAACGCCGCATCTGGCTCCAGCGAGAAAGTGGTTTTATCGCCCACTTTCAGCCCCAGCAGGTGTTGCTCCAGCCCTTCAGAAAGAGAAGCATCGCCCAGGCGGAACAGTGCCGGTTTACCGTTGTTGCGGGTAGACTCGGCGGTGGTGCCATCGTCGAGTTTTAGCGTGAAGTGCACCAGGACGGCGCTATTGCTCTGTACAGATTCAGACATGCAGGTTTGCTCTTATATTTTGAGGATTTTTGCCGGATGCTGCCTACGATTTCGTAGCAATCTGTAGGCCGCATCCGGCAGGGTTTATTATTGTTTTTTCGCTTTAGAAGGTAAAAACCCTTCCAGCACGATCAGTGCCGCACCGACACAAATGGCAGTATCGGCAAGGTTGAAGGTGGCGAAGTGCCAGTCGCCGACGTAGAAGTCGATCATATCGACAACGAAGCCGTGCCACAGGCGGTCGAACAGGTTGCCCAGCGCGCCGCCAATAATCAGCGCGTAAGCGATATTGTTTAGCTTCTGCGTGGCCTTCGAGCGATACATCATCACTGCCAGGATCACGCTAATACCAATCGCAATACCGGCAAAGAACCAACGCTGCCAGCCGCCGCTATCGGCAAGGAAACTAAACGCCGCGCCATAGTTACGCGCATAATGCAGATTAAGCGACGGGAACAGCGGGACCGTATCCCCCAGAGCAAAGTTCTGGAGGATCAGGTACTTGCTGCCCAGATCGATAATCAGCACGACTACCACCAGCCACAGCCAGCGTAGCCCTGTTGAACAGATCGATTGACTCATCAGGCAAACTTACGTTTTTCACCGTCACCGGCGACGTTGCTGACACAGCGGCCGCAGATTTCTGCGTGTTCCGCTACCTTGCCGACATCCTGGGTGTAGTGCCAGCAGCGTGGGCACTTCTCACCTTCGGCTTTACTCAACGCGACTTTCAGCCCTTTGAGTACTTCGCTCTGCTGGGCATCAGCAGGTGCGTCGTTATAGTCTGCAACGGTAGCGCCGGAGGTCAACAGGACAAATCGTAATTCATCGCCCAGCGCGGTCAGTTTCGCCGCCAGTTCCGGTTCTGCGAACAAGGTCACTGCCGCTTCCAGCGAGCCACCCACTTTCTTGTCGGCACGCGCTTGCTCAATGACTTTGTTCACTTCGCCACGCACTTTCAACAGCTCGTCCCAGAACGCATCGTTCATCGCTTCACTGTCTGCCAGACCAAACAGGCCTTCGTACCACTCGCCGGTGAAGACGTATTTTTCACGTTCACCCGGCAGGTAGCCCCACACTTCATCAGCGGTGAAGGAGAGGATTGGTGCCATCCAGCGCACCAGCGCTTCCGCGATGTGATACAGCGCTGTCTGGCAGCTACGACGCGCCACACTGTCCGCTTTGGCGGTGTACTGACGGTCTTTGATGATGTCGAGGTAGAAGGAACCCATCTCAACGGAGCAGAAGCGCATCAGACGCTGTACCACTTCGTGGAAATCGTATGCTTCGTACGCCTTGAGGATGTCTTCCTGTGCCGCTTTCGCACAACCTACGGCCCAGCGATCCAGTACCACCATCTCTTCCGGTTTCACCATATCTTTTGCCGGATCAAAACCGTTCAGGTTTGCCAGCAGGAAGCGCGCGGTGTTACGGATACGACGATAGCTGTCGGCAGCACGTTTCAGGATCTCGTCAGAAACGGCCATTTCACCGGTGTAGTCAGTTGATGCCACCCACAGACGCAGAATATCCGCGCCCAGTTTGTTCATCACATCCTGCGGCGAAACGGTGTTGCCGATGGATTTAGACATCTTGCGGCCCTGACCATCCACGGTAAAGCCGTGGGTCAGTACCTGACGATACGGTGCTTTGCCCTTCATCGCGGTAGAGATCATCAGAGAGGACATGAACCAGCCACGGTGCTGGTCTGAACCTTCCAGATACATGTCCGCAGCGTGACCGGCAAATTCCGGACGCACGTCAACAACGGAAGAGTGGGTAGATCCGGAGTCAAACCATACGTCGAGAGTATCCGGCACTTTCACGTACTGATCAGCTTCGTCGCCGAGGAGCTCTTTCGCATCGAGATCCCACCACGCCTGGATGCCGTCAACTTCAACGCGTTTAGCCACTTCTTCCATCAGTTCGAGGGTACGCGGATGCAGCTCTTCCGTGTCTTTATGCACGAACAGTGACATCGGTACGCCCCAGGTGCGCTGACGGGAGATACACCAGTCAGGACGGTTAGCAACCATCGACTCGATACGCGCCTGGCCCCAGTCCGGGATCCACTGCACGCCTTTGATCTCTTTCAGTGACTGCGCACGCAGACCTTTCTGATCCATGCTGACGAACCACTGCGGCGTCGCGCGGAAGATGATCGGCGTTTTGTGACGCCAGCAGCACGGATAGCTGTGCTGCATTTTCTCAACGTGCAACAGCGCGCCTTTTTCCTGCAGCAGCGCAACAACGATGTCGTTCGCTTTGAAAACGTTCACGCCATCCAGCGTCGGGTAAGTACCCGGCAGATAAGTGCCGTCCGGGCCAACCGGGTTAGCGGTTTCCAGGCCGTATTTCTGACCGATCACATAGTCGTCCGGGCCGTGGCCAGGCGCGGTGTGAACGGCACCGGTACCGGCATCCAGGGTAACGTGATCGCCGAGGATTGCCGGAACGTCGAAGCCCATAAACGGATGGGTAAAGCGCAGCAGCTCAAGCTCCGCACCTTTTACCGTGCCGAGAATGGTGTAATCGGTCACGCCGATACGCTGCATTACGCTTTCAACCAGATCTTTCGCCAGAATCACGGCCTGACCGTCGATCTGCACCAGCGCATAGTCGAAATCAGGTGCAATAGAGATTGCGCGGTTCGCAGGCAGAGTCCACGGCGTAGTGGTCCAGATCACCAGCGAGATTGGGCCGTTAACGTTGCTTACGGCAAATTTTGCTTTCAGCGCATCCTGATCGACCGCCTGGAAAGCAACGTCGATGGACGGAGAAGTTTTGTCGTAATACTCAACTTCCGCTTCCGCCAGCGCAGAACGGCAGTCAACGCACCAGTGTACCGGCTTCGCGCCTTTGTGCAGGTGACCGTTGCCGATGATTTTGCCCAGCGCGCGGATGATATTGGCTTCAGTTTTGAAATCCATGGTCAGGTACGGGTGGGACCAGTCACCCAGCACGCCCAGACGGATAAAGTCTTTGCGCTGACCGTCAACCTGGGTCGCAGCGTATTCGCGGCACTTGGCGCGGAACTCAGCGGCGGTGAATTTCTCACCCGGCTTACCGTATTCTTGCTCTACTTTCAGCTCGATCGGCAGACCGTGGCAGTCCCAGCCAGGCACATACGGCGAGTCATAACCGGAAAGCCCTTTGGACTTCACGATAATGTCTTTCAGAATCTTGTTAACCGAGTGACCAATATGAATGCTGCCATTCGCATAAGGAGGGCCATCATGCAGAATGAAGGTTTTTTTGCCTTTTTTAGCCGCACGGATGATGCCGTACAGATCATCATCAGTCCAACGCGCCAGCATTCCCGGTTCGCGCTTGGCGAGATCGCCACGCATCGGGAACCCTGTTTCCGGCAAATTCAGGGTTGATTTATAGTCACTCATCAGATTCTCGGTTCCGTGTTTCGGTTTGATTACATAACAGGCTTAAGCCGGTTTTGTTAGCCCAAAAAATTCGCGGGCGGTTAATTCATCACGCGCAATCTGCGCTTTCAGTTCGTCCAGCGACGCAAATCGCTGCTCATTGCGTATTTTTTTACGCAGCACTACTTGTATATGGCGACCGTAAAGGTCCATTGCAACATCTAACAAATGCACTTCCAGCTGCTGGCGAATACCGGCAACCGTTGGGCGTGTTCCGATGTTTGCCACGCCGGGTAACGGCTTTTCACCGAGGCCCAGCACTTCTACCGCATAAACCCCTTTCACCGGGGAAACCTGACGGCGCAGCGGTACATTCGCCGTCGGGAAACCTATAGTGCGCCCTAATTCATCACCGTGGACTACACGCCCGGAGATGGCAAACGGGTGCCCCAGTAAACTTTCTGCCAGAGCCAGATTGTCATCCGCAAGGGCCTGACGCACGGCGGTGCTGCTGATACGCACGCCACCTTCGCAAAAAGTTTGCGTACTGGTGATATCGAAGCCGTATTCCATGCCAGCTTTCTGTAATAACAAGAAATCGCCTTCACGACCAGCGCCAAAGCGGAAATCATCCCCTACAGCAAGAAATTTTACGCGCAAATGCTTCACCAGAAGATCGCTGATGAAATTTTGCGCGGTTAACGCCGCGAAACGCCTGTCGAAACGTACGCACAGCACGTAATCAACGCCACACTCTGCAAGGTAACGTAGTTTTTCCCGCAGCCGGGTCAGTCGTGCCGGGGCTTTATCGGTTGCAAACAGTTCCAGTGGTTGAGGTTCAAAAAGCATCACCATCACCGGTAAGTTGCGCTTGCGCCCTTCTTCCTGCAAGCCCTGTAACAGCGCGCGATGACCGCGATGCACGCCGTCGAAATTACCAATAGTCAGCACACACCCTTCTTGCGGGGCCTGGCTGAGATTATGTATGCCGCGTATCAGCTTCATGTCTGGCTCAAAACAGTGAAAATCGTCCGAGTATACCTTGTACAGCGGTCAAGGTTAACCGGCGATTGAGTACCGAAATCAGAAAGAAGTGGCTTTTCATTGCCATGGCGCAAATCACGGGAAGAAACTGACCACCTGCTGCAATTTTTATCGCGGAAAAGCTGTATTCACACCCCGCAAGCTGGTAGAATCCTGCGCCATCACTACGTAACGAGTGCCGGCACATTAACGGCGCTTATTTGCACAAATCCATTGACAAAAGAAGGCTAAAAGGGCATATTCCTCGGCCTTTGAATTGTCCATATAGAACACATTTGGGAGTTGGACCTTGGCTAATATCAAATCAGCTAAGAAGCGCGCCATTCAGTCTGAAAAGGCTCGTAAGCACAACGCAAGCCGTCGCTCTATGATGCGTACTTTCATCAAGAAAGTATACGCAGCTATCGAAGCTGGCGACAAAGCTGCTGCACAGAAAGCATTTAACGAAATGCAACCGATCGTGGACCGTCAGGCTGCTAAAGGTCTGATCCACAAAAACAAAGCTGCACGTCATAAGGCTAACCTGACTGCACAGATCAACAAGCTGGCTTAATCGCCAATTTGCTGAAGCTTTGTGAAAAAGCCCGCGCAAGCGGGTTTTTTTATACCTGCTGCTTTGTGATGTGTTAGAAAACACACTGCCGGTTGCCAGATAGTCAAAAGATGCTGGTTCTTGCAGACATGCAGTTACACTCTCTGAACTCTTCGTGACTTAAAAATCGTAGAATCATCGGTTGATACATTCTGAATAAGAATATCTACTCAATCTTCAGACTCCCCCTACACAGAATGTGGAGATTGTGATACACATTGAGGTATTAAACTTAAGACCACTCTATTTTTGAATTAAATTCCTATACACTTTAACCATTCATAAATATCTCCTTATTAGACCTTGTAAATTATTAACAGCAATCAACACAGGTTATCTACCTATTTATATTGTACTTCTTAAAATTAATGAGCGATTTTTGATAGTCCTCACATTCACTCATAAATTAAATTAATAAAAATTCATCAACTTCAAGGACTGATAATGACAGATGGTATCTCAACTTCGCCACATTGTCTTTATAAATCAAATATAGCAGATGATGTAATAATAAATAAAACAAGACAAAATGAGTTAGTAAAAGTGTTTTGCGAGTATAAAACAGAGTTCTTAATTTTGTTTGATGACTTTTTTAGAAGCCAGGATTTGCCTAAACCATCTCCAGTCCTTCATCATTTTTTTCAATACACTCATCTAAGAGATGCGCATTTTTATAGATGTAAACTCATAGAACATACAGTTCAATTTTCTTTTTTTAAACACAAAGAAATCACATTACTTAGATTGGATGTTTTTGATGACAGAACAAGCGAATGTCTTTCTGAAGAAATTAAGATATATCAAGAATGCTATGAAAAATTCGTTAAGTTTTTAAAGGCAAACTTCAACCAGGAAATATACCCACAGCTATATACTCCTGAAATATTTTATGAGGCCTGCAGAAACCTCCAGTCATTTTATGATCATCAGGAGACGTCACAAAACGCTAATTACAGTGCAATAGACAAGAAAAAAAGTTATTTTAATAAGGAAATCAAAAATCTAATTAAAAAGAATATTTATCCTGAGCTATACAATGAACAATGCTTGAAAATCCCCGCCTCATCGACAGATGATAACCAGGAAATAACATGGCGGAATTTTAAAACTAGCAATGCGGCATATTCACAACTATGTGAAAAATTATCTTTATTTAAAAGCGTGCCCAGTCGGTTAATAGAAAAATCAGCTTACTGCTCAATTGAAAACATGATCACCAATAAATTTGATGTTGTCTTTTCTTTCTGCGGAGATGATATAAAGGAATTTATACTTTTATTACCCTATAATAAATCACTGGAGATGTATGAACTTAACGAGCAAAAGATCCAGTATTTGACTACCCCTAATATTAATATAAATAAACTATTGCTATCAAATATAACAATAGAAAAGAGCAACCTTTCATATGGGTATTATTTTGGTTGTGTATTATCCAATATATCATGTTTTGAAAGCGACTTATCAAACACCATCTTTTCAAATGGAGAAATAAATAATCTCTTCATTAAAAAAAGCAACATATTTGGAACATCGTTCACTAATACCAGGATAAAAAATTTGCGCTGTGAAGATATTATGCCTGGTCGATGGAACACTCAACTTGTCAATAAGCACTTAGGTTACAGATACACAGGAGTATTCAAAACCCTGGCAAGTATTGATGACAAACCGTCCCGTTTCGAAATTTTGATACCATTGATACAAACTTTAGTTCGCGACAATGTAAAGCTAAATAATGATGTGTATAAAGAACTTAATAATTTTATGCTCGATTACGACAAAACATCCTCAGAAATGAGAAAATACCTTAAAAGCATCAACGAGTGTATGTTCCTTATGAAAAACATAGTTCATCAAGATTAAAACACTCCCAAAAGAAGTAATTTCAGAATGAAATTATCTGTGATGATTATTAATTCACTGCAGAGAAACAAAAAATAATCTGAAGCATGATCTTAAACATCCCACTCTGTCACTCTAATGATGGCACCTTGCTCTTCTTATAAAGAAGGGAATAATTAAGAATATTAAATTTTCAAAGTTTCATCAACTTCACATCAAGAAATTAAAAAATTTAAACATTAATCTAAATAATAACAACCTGATCACATAATCGGGTTTGACAACGAGTGACCTTCCATACCAGTTAATTAAGGATGATTTATGAAAAAGTATATTATTCCCTTCGTTGCGACAACGTTGATGTTTAGCGCAACAACCTTCGCCAAGGATGTCGATCAAGGAACGCTAACCATTAGAGGAGAAGTTGTTGATACAACGTGTTACTTTGTTAATGGTGATTCGACAACAGATATCGTTGTCGAAGATGTTGTAACCAGTGCAATGAATCAACTTATCAATAATGAAATCTATACTTTAAAAACCGGTTCAACCTCTCATGACTTAGAAATTCAGTGTGACGGCAATACAGCCCCAAGTATCGAAGTGCTAGCATCAGAGTTTGATGCTAATAACTTTACGCTGAATAAAGGAACTGCTGAGAACATTGGCTTTGCCATTTTCCTCGATGATGGAACTTTGACCAGAATGAGACCGGGGTTAAAAACACCGCTGAAAGATAATGGCTCTGGTCAATATTTTCTTAATTTAAGTGCACAATATGCCCGCACAAGTGGCAATCCTGTTACAAAAGGCTCCGTAGAGTCAACCGTAACGATTAAAATCAGTGCAGATTAACGTTTTTTGCCGGTAGCTCTGCTACCGGTATTATTTACGGAGTGATTACGTGAGAATAATAACAGCATTACTGATGTCATTTTTTATTTTACCTGTTCATGCCGGTGTGGTCATCTATGGTACGCGCATTATTTATCCGGAAAAAAACAGAGAAGTTCTCGTACAGTTAATGAATCAAAGTAAAAATGCCTCTTTGATTCAGGCATGGATCGATGATGGGAACACCACTATCGCGCCAGAAAAAATTCAGGTCCCATTTATTCTCACACCGCCAGTAAGTCGTGTAGCAGGTGGTTCTGGCCAACAACTTAAAATAAGAAAAATGCCAAACAATTTGCCTCACAATAAAGAAAGTTTATTTTATCTAAATGTTCTGGATATCCCTCCAAACAACCCACAAAATGCAGGAAAAAACAAAATTAAACTTGCATTGCAAAACCGTATAAAGTTACTTTGGCGTCCAAGCGGAATAGCTCCGGTAGATAAAAAAAGCCTTTCTCAATTAAATATCAAAAAGAAAAATAACGCCATCTCAATAAGCAACGAAACAGCCAACTGGATAACGGTTACAACTATCAAAGCACAAAACGTGAAAGTTAATAATGAAAGTATCTTACTGCCTCCATTTTCGAATAACGACATTACATTAAAAAATAACCACGCATCAGAATATGAACTAACGGTAGTTGATGATTACGGGAATAACATCCATAGTAAAATCGCCGCACGATAACAGGAAAAAGTCATGTTAAGGACGACACGATGGGTCGCTGCTATTATTTTTTTGTATTCTTTTCCGGGTTATGCTGAAGAAACTTTTGATACACACTTTATGATCGGCGGCATGAGAGGAGAAAAAGTTTCCGAATATCGTTTCGATAATAAACAACCTCTTCCGGGAAACTACGAACTTGATGTTTATGTAAACCACCAGTGGCGTGGGAAACAAGATATCACGATCCCAGAGTCACCAGCCAAACCATGTCTGCCTAAGGTGCTACTAACCACACTGGGGGTAAAGACCGATAATCTCAATACAGAAGATAATTGTATTTTACTGGATGAAGCGGTTCATGGTGGACAATATCAGTGGGATATCAGTGAACACCGACTAAATTTAACGATCCCACAGGCGTATATCAATGAACTTGAAAGAGGTTACGTTCCCCCGGAAAGTTGGGATCGCGGCATTGATGCTTTTTATACCTCCTATAATTTAAGTCAGTATCGCTCTTATGACAGCAATAATAACAGTAATACAGCCAGTTATGGCCGGTTCAACAGCGGATTAAATTTATTTAGTTGGCAGTTACACTCTGATGCCAGTTATAGCAAACCTGATGATATGAAAGGCAAATGGCAAAGTAATACTCTTTACCTGGAACGTGGCTGGTCGCAAATATTAAGCACAGTTCAGATAGGAGAAAATTACACATCCTCACTCATATTCGACTCTCTGCGATTTAGCGGAATACGCTTATTTCGCGATATGCAAATGCTACCTGATTCTATGCAAAGCTTTACACCTTTAGTACAAGGTGTTGCGCAAAGTAACGCCTTGATAACGGTTTCGCAAAATGGCTATACCATTTACCAAAAAGAGGTTCCCCCAGGACCATTTACTATCGCAGATTTGCAACTTTCGGGCAGCGGCTCTGATCTCGATGTCAGCATTAAGGAAGCAGATGGTAGTGTTCGTTCCTTTTTGGTGCCCTACTCTTCCGTGCCCAATATGCTGCAACCTGGTGTTTCAAATTTCGATTTTATCGCCGGACGCAGTCAGATATATGGTGTCAAGAATCAGGAGGACTTTCTCGAGGCAAATTATATATATGGCCTCAACAATCTTTTGACACTTTATGGCGGTACGATTTTATCCGATAACTATAATGCTATAACTCTGGGAAATGGTTGGAATACACCGCTGGGAGCAATCTCTTTTGATGCTACCCGATCGAGTAGTAAGTTAAATAATGATACCAGACACGAAGGTACGAGCTATCAGGTCGCCTATAATAAATATCTATTGCAAACGGCTACTCACTTTAGCGTGGCCGCCTGGCGTTATGCTTCGCAGGATTACAGGACATTCAGCGACCATCTTTACGAAAATGATAAAATAAATCATCAGAGTGATGATGACGATTTTTATGATATTGGCAGAAAAAATAGCCTTTCTGCCAATATCATGCAACCTTTATCCAATAATCTGGGAAATGTATCATTAAGTGCACTTTGGCGGAATTACTGGGGGCGAAGTGGAAATGCTAAAGATTACCAATTCAGTTATTCCAATAGCTGGCAACGCATCAGTTATACTTTCTCTGCCAGCCAATCCTATGATGAAAACGACAAAGAAGAGGAGCGTTTTAATCTGTTTATCTCCATTCCTTTCTACTGGGGGGATGATATTGCCAAAACACGTCACCAAATTAACTTATCGAATTCGACCTCATTTTCCAAAGATGGCTATTCCTCCAACAATACTGGAATTACTGGCATAGCCGGTGAACATGATCAGTTAAATTATGGTATATATGTTAATCAGCAACAACAAAATAATGATACCTCGCTTGGTACGAATTTAAGCTGGAGAACTCCCATCGCCACAATAGATGGCAGCTATAGCCATTCTAAAAACGCCTGGCAAAGTGGTGGAAGTATTAGTAGTGGATTAGTTGTCTGGCCCGGTGGTATTAATATAACTAACCAGTTATCCGATACATTTGCAATTCTGGATGCGCCTGGGTTAGAAGGCGCGCATATTAATGGACAAAAATACAACCGAACAAACAGCAAAGGCCAGGTTGTTTACGACCTGATGATACCTCATCGTGAAAACCATCTGGTACTTGATATAGCAAACAGTGAAAGTGAAACAGAATTGCAGGGCAATCGTCAAATTATTGCGCCTTACCGTGGAGCAGTTTCTTATGTGCAGTTTACAACTGACCAACGTAAGCCCTGGTATATACAGGCACTGCGTCCCGATGGTTCGCCATTAACCTTTGGCTATGACGTACTGGATCTCCAGGAAAACAATATTGGAGTCGTTGGCCAGGGTAGTCGCCTTTTTATTCGCGTAGATGAAATTCCCACTGGCATCAAAGTTGCTCTCAATGATGAACAGAACTTATTCTGTACTATTACTTTTCAACACGTTATCGATGAAAACAAAACATATATATGCCAGTAAAAGGAGTTTACTATGAAGTGGCTTTTATTAATCACCTTGAGTCTATATTCTTTTATTGTGCAAAGTGCTCCCTGTGCAGTGACCAATGTCGGTGAACAACGTGGAACATATATACTCAAGCCACTGAGTATGAAAGGTAATCTAACTGCCGAGAAAATTGAAAACCCCGGGAATATCATTGAGTGTGCAGACTTGCAAGAGACGACCAACGCCATTAAAGTTCATTTTTTAACACAGAACGCTTTAAGGTTTAAAGTCGGAAGTCGTCATTACATTATTAATTTCCCCTTTGAATCTGACGGTAAAAAAATAGAGCTTCCAGGGAAGTTATCTTATAATTTAGAAGAAATGCTATCTGCGATAAATTTCACCATTCCATATTCTATCGCATCTGTATCAGATAGTTCTGACACCGCAGATATTTTTCCAGGAACTCCTTTTCCTTTGCTGTTCGAAATTGAAGTGAGTTCATGCACAGGGAATAATACTAATTGTAATAGCGTCCGCTTTAATTTTAATTTAAATACTATTTTACAGGTAAATTTAATGACCTGTGGTTTTGAAGATCAATCCATCGACACTGGACGATTTGTACTGTCTCGTATCAATAATGAAAATTATCAGTTTCATCATATAAGATTTGACTGTATCCAGGGTGAGCAAGGTGAATTAGTTTTTGAACCCAGTGATGTTGAATATTACTTTGAGCCAGTGACGATACAGGAGTCAGGAACCAGCATATTAAAAAATGATTTAGAAAACAGTGAGGACGGTGCGGGTCAAATAGGCTTTCAACTCTTCAATGATGGTACGAATGAAATCCAGTATGGTAAAAGCAATTACTACTCTTTTCAGCATCCCCATGAAGGAAGTAATCAGATTCCTCTATTTATTCGCCCGCGTACATATGGAAACAATGTCTCAAGCGGGCAAATAATGAGCCGAGTCAAAATCGTGGTAATGTACAACTAATCTATCTCCCCCACCTTAACTTTGGGGGAGCTGCCGATTAACGTGCCGCTGGGCTAAAAAGCGCAGAATAATCCGTATTGCAGATTCGCTGTACCGCCGGGTGCTGAATCATCCGCTCAGCAAAAATAGCATGGTACTCTTCCATCACATTTTCGACGCGACCAATTTCTACGACAGTTTTATCGGCATAAAAGTCATATGCATAAAGCGTTGGGGCAACGAAGATTGCATTGTGCATCGCACCAAAAGCTTTCATCAACGCGGCATCATCAAACTCGCCGAGGATTTCTACGTTTAATCCCTGGGAGTTAAACCAGTTAAGCAATTTGCGCCCTAACATTGAACGTCGCCCAGGAATCAAAAGCCGCCGTTCTTCCAGACAAGCCGGGAACGGTTTTTCCGGTGGTGGATTTGTACACCAGAAACTCACGCCACATTCGCCAATTCTCACGGAGAACAGACCTTCCTGCTGCGTAGAATCTATCGGACAGTCGGAAATGATCATATCCAGTTTATGCTGACTTAATTGCTCCAGCAGCATTTCGTGGGTGGATTCGAAGCAGCGAAGATGAATCGGCTCGCCTTCTACCACTGCGGCGTTAAGTACGCTACTGACCAGGCGTTTAGAAAGTGCATCAGCCACGCCAACGTCAAACAATAAATTGGATTCTTTGCGATAGTTCACGATATCCAGCATTTCCTGGCTTAAGGTGAACATTTTATCGGCATAGCGATAGACCAGCTCTCCCAGCTCGCTGGGCTCGAGGCCACGTCCCTTGCGCTTAAATAATTTGCCTTGCAGGCGCTCTTCCAGCGCCCGAATCTGTCCGGTAATGGTTTGTGGTGTTAAATAAAGCGCCTCCGCTGCGCCAACCACGGAACCTTCTTTATAGACATGCCAGAAGTAATACAAGTGGTTGTAATTGATATGAGACATGCTCATTTCTCTCCCTGATAACAATGAAAAGGGAGCCGTTTATGGCTCCCCGGTAAACCGTCCTGTCAAACTGATGGACGCAAACGAACGCGTAACCAGCTGTATCCAATTACCGCCGAAGAGATAGAACCGACCAGGATACCGAGTTTCGCCCAGTTAATCAGTTCTGGATCTACGCTACCAAAGGCCAGGCTGGCAATAAAGATAGACATAGTAAAACCGATACCGCACAGGATCCCCACCGCCATAATTTGCTGATAAGTCGTTCCCTCAGGCAGATGCGCCAATTTCAAACGCAGCGCCAACCAGCAGAACAGACTAATCCCCAGCGGTTTGCCAATCAGCAAGCCAGCGATGATCCCCAATGGCAGAATGGAGGTCAAGCCATCCAGCGTGACGCCTTGCAGTGAAACGCCAGCATTAGCAAATGCAAACAGCGGTAAAATCAGATACGCCACCCACGGGTGCAACACATGCTCCAGTCGCTTCGCTGGAGAACGCCCATGCTTCTCTTTCAAAGGAATAAAGAAGCCGACAATTACCCCCGCCAGGGTTGCGTGAACCCCCGATTTCAACACCGCAGTCCACAACACCACGCCAACCAGAATATAGACGCCCGTGCGGCGTACACCACACAGATTCAATACCGCGAGTACCGCAATTGCTACAGCCGCGACACCAAGAGAGGCCATCGATAAGTCATTAGTGTAGAACAATGCGATGATAATGATGGCCCCAAGATCGTCGATAATAGCCAGAGCCATCAAAAAGATCTTCAGCGCTAACGGAACACGACTTCCCAACAGCGCCAGCACACCAAGTGCAAAGGCAATGTCAGTAGCCGCCGGGATCGCCCACCCTTCGCGGGTAATCGGATCGGCATAGTTAAAGGCCAGATAGAGCAATGCCGGCACAATCATCCCACCAATAGCGGCGATAACTGGAAATGCGGCCTGGCGTAAGCTGGCTAGCGATCCTTGCATCAGTTCACGTTTAACTTCCAAACCGACTAACAGGAAAAATACCGCCATCAGCGCGTCATTTATCCATAACAGCATGTTTTTGTTGATTTCGAGTGAACCAACCCGGAGCTGAACCGGCGTCTCCAGAAAGTCGTGATACCATCCACTGGTTGCGCCGCTATTGGCCATAATCATCGCCAGGATAGCGGCAATGATAAGAATAATGCCTCCCGAGGCATCACTGCTAAAGAATCGATGCAGATGTTTCACTTTTTATTTCTCTTTCAGGTGAATAGATCGTTTTTACTATTTTACCCCGCACGAATCATCGTTAAAATCAGATTATAGTGTAGGAATAATTCGCTTTTTACGAGCCATTGAAGGATTTGCGTCATCAGTGATGAGATGAGTTTTTGACGGCTGTAAGCGCTGACGTGTGACCCTAAGCCCTGATAATCATAGCTTAAGGTCAGGATTTCTGAGGGATTAATTAGGAAAAGTAATAATTAATTTGTTGTCAGTCTGCGATGTTTGTTAGGCCAATATTTCAAAAATAATCCAGTTTGTCGACAATAATTGCGATGAAGAGATAAATTAAAGTTAAATAATTAAATCATTAAAAAATTACGCCATAAAAATGCGAGGCGTCTTCAGGATTAGAATCGATAAAACAGAATGGGTTAAAGAGAGCGATATAATAGCGGCGGGTGCTTGAGGCTGTCTGTCTCAGGCATTAGCTGAACGGCAGATAGAGAAAAGCCCCGAGTGATATTTTACCATCAACCCGAGGCCCCCTATATGCTGAACACATGTAGAGTGCCTCTTACTGACCGTAAGGTCAAGGAGAAGAGAGCAATGAAGCAGCATAAGGCGATGATTGTCGCCCTGATCGTCATCTGTATCACCGCCGTAGTGGCGGCGCTGGTAACGAGAAAAGACCTCTGTGAGGTTCACATCCGAACTGGCCAGACGGAGGTTGCTGTTTTCACGGCTTACGAATCCGAGTAAGAGCAACGGCGGGGAGTGATCCCCGCCACTTTACAGGTGCTCGCATATCTTCAACGCACCCTATTTTTACCCAAGCCTGCCCACGGGCAGGCTTTTGGGGAGGTTAGCGAGTCAGGTCGTCGAAAAACTTCTTCACACCATCAAAGAAGCTCTTTGAACGCGGGCTGTTGTGCTCGCCGGTTGGGCCACCGAAGCTTTCCTGCAGCTCTTGCAGCAGCTGTTTCTGCTTCTCGTTCAGACCTACCGGTGTTTCGACGACAACGCGGCACAGCAAATCACCCTGTGCGCCACCGCGGACAGACTTGACGCCTTTACCGCGCATACGGAACAGCTTACCGGTCTGGGTTTCGCCAGGCACTTTCAGTTTGACGCGACCATCAAGGGTCGGTACTTCGATTTCGCCACCCAGCGCCGCCATAGCGAAGTTGATCGGGACTTCGCAATAGAGGTTGTTGCCTTCACGCTCGAAAATCGGGTGCTGTTTAACCTGAACCTGAACGTACAGATCGCCTGCCGGTGCGCCATGCTCGCCCGCTTCACCTTCGCCCGCAAGACGGATGCGGTCTCCAGTGTCCACCCCTGCCGGGATTTTAACGGACAGCGTTTTGCTGCGCTCAACACGACCATGACCATGACATTTGTTGCACGGATCTTTGATCAGCGTACCCCGGCCCTGACAGTGTGGACAGGTCTGCTGCACGGCAAAGAAACCCTGGCGCATCTGCACCTGACCAGAACCATGACAGGTCGGACAGGTCTGCGGCTGTGTACCTGGTTTTGCACCGCTACCGTGGCAAACGTCACACTCTTCCAGAGTCGGAATGCGGATCTCTTTGGTCACGCCACGTACAGCTTCTTCTAGGGTGAGCTCCATGTTATAGCGTAAATCAGCACCGCGCGCCGCACGTTGACGACCACGTCCGCCGCCAAAAATATCGCCGAAAACGTCACCAAAAATATCGCTGAAGTCTGCGCCGCCGCCAAAACCGCCGCCGCCCATGCCGCCTTGCTCAAACGCAGCATGACCATACTGATCGTATGCCGCACGTTTTTGCGAGTCGGTCAGAACTTCATAAGCTTCCTTGATCTCTTTAAATTTCGCCTCGGCCTCTTTGTCACCCTGGTTACGGTCCGGGTGGTATTTCATGGCCAGGCGTTTGTAGGCCTTTTTGATTTCACGCTCTTCCGCTGTTTTGGAAACGCCTAAAATCTCGTAATAATCTTGCTTAGCCATCTTTTTTAAATTGCCCCTAGATGAATGCACGGGCGGAGAGGAAATACCCCTTCGCCCGTGTCAGTATAATTACCCGTTTATAGGGCGATTATTTTTTGTCTTTGACTTCTTCAAATTCAGCGTCGACAACATCGTCATCTTTCGCGTTGTTTGCAGAAGCATCAGCACCGGCAGTCTGCTGCTGGGCATGTTGCTGCTGGGCGATTTCCATCAGTTTCTGGGAAACCTGTGCCAGTTCCTGCATTTTCGCTTCGATAGCGGCTTTGTCTTCACCTTTCAGAGCAGTTTCCAGTGCAGTCAGTGCAGACTCGATAGCAGTTTTGTCGTCAGCCGGCAGTTTGTCGCCTGCTTCTTCAACCTGCTTACGGGTGCTGTGCAGCAGATGGTCGCCCTGGTTGCGAGTCTGTACCAGCTCTTCAAACTTACGGTCAGCTTCGGCGTTAGCTTCTGCGTCGCGTACCATTTTCTGGATTTCATCTTCGTTCAGACCAGAAGAAGCCTTGATGGTGATCTTCTGCTCTTTACCGCTGTTTTTATCTTTCGCGGAAACGTGCAGGATACCGTCAGCATCGATATCGAAGGTAACTTCGATCTGCGGCATGCCGCGCGGTGCCGGGTTGATACCATCCAGGTTGAACTGACCCAGAGATTTGTTATCAGCTGCACGTTTACGTTCACCCTGCAGCACATGGATGGTTACCGCAGACTGGTTGTCTTCAGCGGTAGAGAACACCTGGCTGTGCTTGGTCGGGATAGTGGTGTTTTTCGCGATCAGCGTCGTCATCACACCGCCCATGGTTTCGATACCCAGAGACAGCGGGGTAACGTCCAGCAGCAGTACGTCTTTTACGTCACCAGTCAGAACACCACCCTGAACAGCAGCACCGATTGCTACAGCTTCGTCCGGGTTAACGTCTTTACGCGGCTCTTTACCAAAGAACTCAGCAACTTTCTTCTGAACCATTGGCATACGAGTCTGACCACCAACGAGGATAACGTCGTCGATATCAGATACGGACAGGCCAGCGTCCTGCAGTGCAACTTTCAGCGGCTCAATGGAACGGTTTACCAGATCTTCAACCAGGCTTTCCAGTTTCGCACGAGTCACTTTGATGTTCATGTGTTTCGGACCGGTCGCGTCTGCAGTGATGTACGGCAGGTTAACGTCGGTCTGCTGAGCGGAAGACAGCTCAATTTTCGCTTTTTCTGCCGCTTCTTTCAGGCGCTGCATTGCCAGCGGATCGTTGCGCAGGTCAATGCCCTGATCTTTCTTGAATTCTTCAACCAGGTAGTTGATCAGACGGCTGTCGAAGTCTTCACCACCCAGATGGGTATCACCGTTGGTTGCCAGAACTTCGAAGGTTTTTTCGCCGTCAACTTCGTCGATTTCGATAATAGAAATATCGAAAGTACCACCACCCAGGTCATAAACCGCGATAGTACGGTTGCCAGTACCTTTGTCCAGACCGTAAGCCAGCGCAGCTGCGGTCGGTTCGTTGATGATACGTTTTACTTCCAGACCAGCGATACGGCCTGCGTCTTTGGTTGCCTGACGCTGAGCATCGTTAAAGTATGCCGGTACGGTGATAACAGCTTCAGTTACCGGTTCACCCAGGTAATCTTCAGCGGTTTTCTTCATTTTTTTCAGCACTTCAGCAGAGATCTGCGGCGGTGCCATTTTCTGGCCTTTAACTTCGACCCATGCGTCGCCGTTATCAGCAGCAATAATTTTGAACGGCATGATGGAAACATCACGCTGTACTTCTTCGTCCTGGAAGCGGCGGCCAATCAGGCGTTTAATCGCAAACAGGGTATTTTGCGGGTTCGTCACTGCCTGACGTTTAGCCGGCTGACCAACCAGAGTTTCACCATCCTGGGTATAGGCAATGATAGAAGGCGTGGTGCGATCGCCTTCGGCGTTCTCCAGTACACGAGGAGTGGTGCCATCCATAATCGCTACACAAGAGTTGGTAGTACCCAGGTCGATACCAATTATTTTACCCATCTAAACGTCTCCACTATATATTCGGTCATCATGTGGTTGTGAGTCTGTAATAGGGGCGAAACGTCTGGTTTCAACTGCCCAATTTCATTTTTTTGCAGACTCACTCACTGCGGTTGACTACTAAATGGGGTCGTAACCCACGTCATCAAGGGGGAGATGCAAAAATTTTTTGTGCTTTTGCGCAGAAATTTCGCGATATGCCAGAACAAGACATGAAACTGACAGCAATTTTATTCATATAGAGAATGAATAGCAGCCAAGACATTCATAGAAAAATTGTAATAAAAAGAAAATATTACGTACCTGAATCTTCTCTTTATCAGCAGTAAACTAGTGGGTATTCATCCCCTACCTCTCCCCACTAAGAGAATCCTTATGAAATCCGTTTTTACGCTTTCCGCCAGCCTGGCGATTAGCCTGATGCTGTGCTGCACGGCGCAGGCAAACGACCATAAAATCCTCGGCGTCATTGCAATGCCACGTAACGAAACCAACGATCTGGCGCTGAAACTTCCTGTTTGCCGAATTGTTAAACGCATACAACTCTCAGCCGACCATGGCGATTTGCAGTTAAGCGGTGCATCGGTTTATTTCAAAGCCGCCCGTAGCGCCAGTCAGAGCCTGAATATTCCTTCAGAAATAAAAGAAGGGCAAACCACTGACTGGATCAACATTAACAGCGATAACGACAATAAACGCTGCGTCTCAAAAATCACCTTTTCCGGCCATACGGTGAACTCATCGGATATGGCCACGCTGAAAATTATCGGCGACGACTAACGCCAGAATATAGAAGCCACAAAAAATGAATGTTAATTACCTGAATGATTCAGATCTGGATTTTCTCCAGCATTGTAGTGAGGAACAATTGGCAAATTTCGCCCGGCTGCTCACCCATAATGAAAAAGGCAAAACTCGCCTCTCCAGCGTACTGATGCGCAACGAACTGTTTAAATCGATGGAAGGACATCCCGAGCAACACCGCCGCAACTGGCAGCTGATTGCCGGAGAATTACAACATTTTGGTGGCGATAGTATCGCCAACAAACTGCGCGGACACGGTAAATTGTATCGGGCCATTTTGCTCGATGTTTCAAAACGATTGAAGCTGAAAGCCGACAAAGAGATGTCTACGTTTGAAATTGAGCAACAGTTACTGGAACAATTTCTGCGTAATACCTGGAAGAAAATGGACGAGGAACATAAGCAGGAGTTTCTGCACGCGGTCGATGCCAGGGTGAATGAGCTGGAAGAGCTGCTGCCGCTGCTGATGAAAGACAAATTATTGGCAAAAGGCGTGTCGCATTTGCTTTCCAGCCAATTGACCCGCATTTTACGCACCCACGCAGCAATGAGCGTACTTGGGCATGGTTTGCTTCGCGGCGCGGGGCTGGGAGGCCCTGTAGGCGCGGCACTAAATGGGGTTAAAGCGGTCAGCGGCAGCGCCTATCGCGTGACGATTCCAGCCGTACTGCAAATCGCCTGCCTGCGCCGGATGGTTAGTGCCACTCAGGTCTGATACCAGAAACCGGGGAAAATTTTCATTTTCCCCTCAAAAGATCGTAGACACTGCCCCACTGGCTGATTATTATGCCGCGCCCTGAAAACACTACAGTTATTCAGGGAAATTATTTCACCATTCATTCGATGATGATTTTTGAGGAATTATGGGCAACACTAAGTTGGCTAATCCGGCACCGCTGGGCCTGATGGGCTTCGGCATGACCACCATTCTGCTTAACCTGCACAACGTGGGTTATTTCGCTCTTGACGGTATTATTCTTGCCATGGGCATTTTCTACGGCGGCATCGCGCAAATTTTTGCTGGTCTGCTGGAGTACAAAAAAGGCAACACTTTCGGTTTAACCGCATTCACCTCTTACGGTTCTTTCTGGCTGACGCTGGTTGCGATTCTGCTGATGCCGAAACTGGGTCTGACCGATGCGCCAAATGCACAGTTCCTTGGTGTCTACCTGGGTCTGTGGGGCGTATTTACGCTGTTTATGTTCTTCGGCACGCTGAAAGGCGCACGCGTTCTGCAATTCGTTTTCTTTAGCCTGACCGTGCTGTTTGCCCTGCTGGCGATCGGTAACATTGCCGGTAACGCCGCAATCATCCACTTTGCCGGCTGGATTGGTCTGATCTGCGGTGCCAGCGCAATCTATCTGGCGATGGGTGAAGTGCTGAACGAGCAGTTTGGTCGCACCGTTCTGCCGATTGGTGAATCGCACTAATTGTTTTGAGATCCCCCCGCTCGGGGGGATTTTTTTATTCGCTAACTTCGCGTCTTGCACTCTTCGGTCTGAATGCAGCAACCACTTCCGGTGCCGTTTCAACGTATGGCCCTTCCAGCAACTGAATGCAGTACGGTACGCTGGCAAAAATACCGTGCACCACAACGTTACCCTCAGCGTCCTTTACACCTTCCAGCGTCTCTTTAATCGACTTCGGCTGACCGGGTAAGTTAAGGATCAGCGCCTGTTTGCGAATCACACCCACCTGACGCGAAAGGATCGCAGTTGGTACAAAATGCAGGCTGATCTGGCGCATCTGTTCACCAAAGCCTGGCATCTCGCGGTCCGCTACTGCCAGCGTCGCATCGGGCGTTACGTCACGACGCGCCGGGCCAGTTCCGCCCGTGGTGAGCACCAGATGGCAACTCATTTCATCCACCAGCTCACACAACGTTTGCTCGATGATCGCCTGCTCGTCGGGGATTAAGCGGGTTTCCAGTTCAAACGGCGTGGTTAGCGCCGATGTCAGCCATTCTTCCAACGCAGGGATGCCTTTATCCTGATAAACGCCGCTGGATGCGCGATCAGAGATGGAAACTAAGCCAATACGTAAAGTATTCATCAAGATTTTTCCGTTTAAACAGTCTCGTTAAACAGAATGATACACTGCGAAGGGAGTGACAGACAGGCTTCAGAAGAGGTAGCGTGACCGACTTCCCGGTCACGCTAAGAATGATTACAGCAGATCGCCGATCATTTTTTCCAGTTTTTCTTGGTCAACAGCAAACTTACGGATACCTTCCGCCAGTTTATCTACTGCCATTGGATCCTGGTTGTGCTGCCACAGGAACTCGGACTCAGTGATACGCGCCGGACGCGCTTTCACTTCGCCGGTGTAAGACAGTTTACGTTCGATAGCCCCTTCGCTCTCAGCCAGCTCTTTCAGCAGTGCCGGAGCGATGGTCAGACGGTCGCAACCTGCCAGTTCCAGAATTTCGCCGATGTTACGGAAGCTTGCGCCCATAACCACGGTTTCATAACCGTGCTCTTTGTAGTACTGGTAGATTTCAGATACAGAAACCACGCCCGGATCTTCTGCCGGAGCGTACTCTTTCTTGTCGGTATTCGCTTTGTACCAGTCAAGAATACGGCCAACAAATGGCGAGATCAGGAACACGCCCGCTTCCGCACAAGCACGAGCCTGAGCGAAGGAGAACAGCAGTGTCAGGTTACAGTTAATACCTTCTTTTTCCAGCTGTTCTGCAGCACGGATACCCTGCCAGGTAGAAGCCAGTTTGATCAGAATACGATCGTTGCTAATCCCTGCATCGTTGTAGAGTTTGATCAGGCGTTTTGCTTTCGCAATTGACGCTTCGGTGTCATAGGAAAGACGCGCATCAACTTCAGTTGAGATACGGCCCGGAACCAGTTTCAGGATTTCCAGACCAATATTTACTGCCAGTTTGTCGGTCGCGTCCACGATCTGCTGCGCGCGATCGTTGCTCTGCTGTTTCGCCCAGGCGACAGCATCATCAATCAACTTACGGTATTCCGGAATCTGCGCTGCGTTAAGAATGAGAGAAGGGTTGGTTGTGGCATCCTGCGGTTGATACAGCTTCATTGCCGCGATGTCCCCAGTGTCGGCCACTACGGTGGTGTACTGACGAAGGGAGGTCAATTTGTCCGTCATGATAGTATTTCTCTTTAAACAGCTTGTTAGGGGGATGTAACCGGTCTGCCCTGATGATATCACGACGCAACGTCAGCGCAACCGCCGACAAGACGGTTATCGCCAGGCGAGACTGTTTCGGATTTCTGACACTGCGTTGATATCGCCCGCCATTTTTATACAAAACCTCATGTATGCTACGCAGAAGTTATCAAGTACCTCGTAGCGTATATACTTCTTAAACAATTGGTAACGTTTACACAGGAAAGTCATCGCGACCGGCAATAAGAGGGATATGCATGCCAGATTTTTTCTCCTTTATTAACAGCGTCCTTTGGGGATCGGTAATGATTTACCTGCTCTTCGGCGCAGGTTGTTGGTTCACTTTTCGCACCGGATTTGTGCAGTTTCGCTACATCCGCCAGTTTGGCAAAAGTCTTAAAAATAGCATTCATCCACAGCCAGGCGGTTTAACCTCATTTCAATCATTGTGTACCAGTCTTGCGGCGCGCGTGGGTAGCGGCAACCTGGCTGGCGTTGCGCTGGCTATTACCGCCGGTGGACCAGGTGCCGTCTTCTGGATGTGGGTTGCCGCGTTTATCGGCATGGCGACCTCGTTTGCCGAATGTTCCCTTGCACAACTTTATAAAGAACGTGACGTTAATGGGCAGTTTCGTGGCGGACCGGCATGGTATATGGCGCGCGGGCTGGGGATGCGCTGGATGGGCGTTCTGTTCGCCCTCTTTTTGCTCATCGCCTACGGCATAATTTTCAGCGGAGTTCAGGCGAACGCCGTTGCCCGAGCCCTGAGTTTTTCTTTTGATTTTCCCCCGCTGGTGACAGGCATTATTCTTGCTGTCTTTGCTCTGCTGGCAATCACTCGCGGTCTTCATGGCGTCGCCCGGCTCATGCAGGGGTTTGTCCCGTTGATGGCGTTAATCTGGGTACTGACCAGCCTGGTAATTTGCGTAATGAATATCGGGCAACTTCCCCACGTCATTTGGTCTATTTTTGAGAGTGCTTTTGGCTGGCAGGAAGCGGCAGGCGGCGCGGCGGGATATACCTTAAGCCAGGCGATTACTAACGGTTTTCAGCGCAGTATGTTTTCCAATGAGGCAGGAATGGGGTCGACGCCAAACGCGGCAGCGGCGGCTGCGTCCTGGCCTCCGCATCCCGCAGCGCAAGGAATTGTCCAGATGATTGGCATTTTTATCGACACCCTGGTCATCTGTACGGCAAGCGCCATGCTGATATTACTGGCGGGTAACGGCACAACCTACATGCCGCTGGAAGGTATTCAGCTTATCCAGAAGGCGATGCGGGTGTTAATGGGTTCCTGGGGTGCGGAGTTTGTTACCCTCGTGGTTATTCTGTTTGCCTTCAGCTCCATCGTTGCCAACTACATTTATGCCGAAAACAATCTCTTCTTCTTACGCCTGAACAACCCTAAAGCGATCTGGTGTCTGCGAATCTGCACCTTCGCAACGGTCATCGGCGGCACCTTGCTAAGTCTTCCGCTGATGTGGCAACTGGCAGATATCATTATGGCCTGCATGGCTATTACCAATTTGACCGCCATATTACTGCTCTCGCCTGTGGTTCATACCATTGCCAGTGATTATCTACGCCAGCGTAAACTCGGCGTGCGCCCGGTGTTTGATCCGTTGCGTTATCCGGATATCGGTCGCCAGCTTTCTCCGGACGCGTGGGATGATGTTTCGCAGGAGTAATCACAACTATCGATCAACTCATTCTCTTTTTTTGCTAAAGTCGGCATAAATTTCCTGCAAGGACTGGATATGCTGATTCTTATTTCACCTGCAAAAACGCTCGATTACCAAAGCCCATTGCCCACCACGCGCTATACGCTGCCGGAGCTGTTAGACAATTCCCAGCAGTTGATCCATGAAGCGCGGAAACTGACGCCTCCGCAGATTAGCACGCTGATGCGCATCAGCGACAAACTGGCGGGTATCAACGCCGCTCGCTTTAATGACTGGCAGCCAGATTTCACGCCGGAGAATGCCCGCCAGGCGATTCTGGCGTTTAAAGGTGATGTCTACACCGGCTTGCAGGCCGAAACCTTCAGCGAAGACGATTTCGATTTTGCCCAACAGCATTTGCGAATGCTTTCCGGCTTGTATGGCGTACTACGCCCGCTCGATTTAATGCAGCCTTATCGTCTGGAAATGGGGATCCGTCTTGAGAATGCCCGAGGGAAAGATCTGTATCAATTCTGGGGAGATATCATCACCAACAAGCTGAACGAGGCGCTCGCAGCACAAGGCGATAATGTGGTGATAAATCTGGCGTCAGATGAGTATTTTAAATCGGTGAAGCCGAAGAAATTGAATGCCGAGATTATCAAGCCAGTGTTCCTCGATGAGAAGAACGGCAAATTTAAGATCATCAGCTTCTACGCTAAGAAAGCACGCGGTCTGATGAGTCGTTTCATTATTGAAAATCGGCTGACCAAACCAGAGCAACTGACTGGTTTTAATAGCGAAGGTTACTTCTTTGATGAAGCTTCCTCCAGCAATGGTGAACTGGTGTTTAAACGCTACGAGCAGCGTTAAGTTTGCAGTAAATGCCGGATGCGGCGTGAACGCCTTATCCGGCCTACAAAAGCATGCAGATTCAATATATTGCAGAATTAACGTAGGCCTGATAAGACGCGCCAGCGTCGCATCAGGCGCTGAATGCCGGATTGTTACCCGGCATTTGTCATTTAGCGGTGATGTTTGCCTGGACCATGACCGCCGTGATGATCATGAGGAGCTTTCTTATGGTGGCGCGGCGGTGGCGGCGGTCCATATGGGTGCCAGCGATTGCCTCGCCATTCATAATGTTGTTTCCACCAGCCGTGGTCGCGCCAGTGACCGCCATCCCAGTAATAGCCACGATTATCACGATCGCCTATCTGTAATTTTACTGACGGGACTAGCGTAATTTCCGCAGCCTGCGCTGCCATGGGAGCGACCAGAACCAGGGAAAGTGCGAGTACGATAGATTGCATCTTTTTCACAGGTTACTCCTTTTATCATTGCCCGTTATGGGTCGATATCCGGAGATTACGCGATGAGAACGGCAGTTGTTATTCTCCGCAATCCTAATCTCTAAGTTACCGCATTTATTGAGAATTTCTCCTTTTTCCCTGTCGTTTTTCTCCATATTTTCTTCATAAAAAAGCCGGGCTGCATAAAAGCAAACCCGGCCTGATTGAGATAATGAATAGATGTTACTGATGATTCATCATCAATTTACGCAACGCAGCAAAATCGGCGGGCAGGTTATGCGAAAGCAAGGGTAAATCAGCACGTTCTGCCAGCTCTTTTGGCAGATCCAACGTTTCACCGAGAATCGCTTCCACGCTCTCTTTAAATTTCGCCGGATGCGCGGTGCCGAGGAACAAGCCATATTCGCCTGGATGCAACTGGTCACGCAGCGCACGATAAGCTACGGCAGCGTGCGGCTCCGAGGTGTAGCCCAGTTCTTTTAACTCACGCATTGTCTGTTGCGTGGTTTCATCATCCACGGCTGCATAACCCAGCTCTTTCAGTTGCCAGATTTTGCGGCGGAACAACTCTTCCACACGCGGCCAGTTGTTCGGCTGACTCACGTCCATCGCGTTGGATAACGTCGCCTGAGTCGCTTTGGGTAACCACTGACCGTCGTGCAGGAAACGTGGCACGGTATCGTTCACGTTGGTCGCAGCAATAAAACGTTTCACCGGCAGACCGAGTGACTTCGCCAGCAGACCCGCCGTCAAATCGCCGAAGTTTCCGCTTGGCACCGAGACAACCAGCTGGTTGCGCGCTTCCTGCGGCAACTGCGCCACGGCTTCAAAGTAGTAGCAAATCTGCGCCAGCAAACGGCTGATGTTAATCGAGTTAGCTGAGTTTAACCCCAGCGCCACTTTCAGTTCTTCATCATCAAACGCCTGCTTCACCAGCGCCTGACAGGCATCGAAATCGCCGTCGATGGCAACAGTTTCAATATTGCCGCCCAATGTACAGAACAGTTTTTCTTGCAGTGGACTGATTTTGCCTCGTGGATAGAGGATAACCACTTTCACATTCGGCAAACCGTAGAAAGCATGAGCCACTGCCGCTCCGGTATCACCGGAGGTCGCGGTCAGAATGGTCACTGGCTTATCGCCCGCAATATGGGTCAGCATTTGTGCCATAAAGCGACCGCCGAAATCTTTAAATGCAAGCGTTGGCCCGTGGAACAACTCCAGACAACCGACATCGCTTTCAACATTGGCGACCGGAGCCGGGAAGGCAAACGCCGCGCGTACGCGCTCTTCCAGGATTTCCTGCGGGATTTCATCACCAATAAACGCCGAGAGGATCTTCGCACTGCGGGTGACAAAATCCAGCTTCAGCATCTCATCAATTTCAGTCAGGCTGAATTCCGGCAGGTCGTGCGGGAAAAACAGCCCCTGATTTTTGCCCAACCCCTGGGTTACGGCTTGCGCAAAGCTGACCTGCTCATTGTGATCTTTAAGATTGTAGAGTTTCATTTAGTTTTCCAGTACTCGTGCGCCCGCCGTATCCAGCCGGCAAATATGAACAAAACCTTCCTGATTTTGCAGGTAGTTCTTACCCAACCAGTCGGCAACGCGCTGGGCGGTATCCGGCTTGTCACACAGAGCGAACAAAGTCGGGCCGGAGCCGGAGATACCGCTCGCTACCGCGCCGATTTCCGCGACCGCCTGCCGCGCCTGCCGGAAGCCTGGCAGTAACCGTTCACGGTAGGGTTCAGCGATAACATCTTTCATCAGCTTCGCGGCAAGCTCAGGCTGACGGGAATAGCAGGCGTGAATAAAGCCTGCCAGATGTCGCCCGTGCGCAATGCAATCCTGGCGGCGATACTGCGCCGGTAAAATAGCCCTGGCTTCTGCCGTCGAGACTTTAATCCCCGGATACGCCAGCACCCACAGCCACTCATCAAACCCTGGCACTTGCTGGCTGATGATGTCGTTTTCTTCGATCATCAACTGCATACCACCAAGAAAACACGGTGCCACGTTGTCGTAATGAATGCTGCCGGAGATACGCCCTTCCAGCTCGCCCATCAAAGCCAGCAAACGGGTGTCATTAAGCGGCTTGCCGCAGTGTTCATTCATCGCCATCAGCGCCGCGACCACTGAGCAGGCGCTGGAGCCTAAGCCCGAGCCGATCGGCATATTCTTTTCCAGGGTCATCGCCACTGGAATTTGCTTACCCAGCTCCTGGCAAAAACGCTCCCAACACTGATAAACGATATTTTCCCGAGGTTCTGACGGCAGCTTATCGGCAAAGCGTCCGAGGTTATTGAGACTGAATGTCTCTGCCGCCTCAACCGTGACTACATCTCCGAGCAATGCACCATCAACGGGTGTCACCGCCGCCCCGAGCACATCAAACCCGACGCTCATATTGGCACTGGAAGCCGGGGCATAAACTTTAACCATGTCAGACTCCTAACTTCCATGAGAGGGTACGTAGCAGATCGGCAAAAACACCGGCAGCTGTAACGTCATTGCCCGCACCATATCCGCGCAGCACCAACGGCAGCGGCTGATAATAGTGGCTATAGAAGGCCAGGGCGTTTTCGCCGTTTTTCACTTTGAACAGCGGATCGTTGCCATCCACTTCAGCAATCTTCACGCGGCAGACGCCATCTTCATCAATATTGCCAACATAGCGCAAAACTTTTCCTTCATCACGGGCCTTCGCCACGCGCGCGGCAAAGAGATCGTCGAGCTGTGACAGATTCGCCATAAAAGCGGCAACATCACCCTCGGCGTTAAACTCTGCGGGCAGCACAGGTTCAATTTCAATATCCGCCAGCTCCAGTTCACGTCCCGTTTCACGAGCGAGAATCAATAGTTTACGCGCCACATCCATACCAGAAAGATCATCTCGCGGGTCCGGTTCGGTATAACCCATTTCCCGCGCCAGCGTGGTCGCCTCGGAGAAACTCATGCCTTCGTCTAACTTGCCGAAGATATAAGAAAGCGAACCAGAAAGAATGCCGGAGAACTTCATCAATTCATCACCTGCATTGAGTAGATTTTGCAGGTTCTCAATAACCGGTAATCCAGCCCCAACGTTGGTGTCATAGAGGAATTTACGCCGCGATTTTTCCGCCGCATGACGCAACAGATGGTAGTAATCCATCGACGAGGTGTTAGCCTTTTTGTTCGGCGTAACAACGTGGAAACCTTCGCGCAGGAAGTCGGCATATTGATCCGCCACTGCCTGGCTGGAGGTGCAGTCAACAATGACCGGGTTCAGCAGATGATATTCTTTCACGAGGCGAATTAAGCGCCCGAGATTAAACGGCTCTTTGGCTTGCGCCAGTTCTTCCTGCCAGTTTTCCAGATTAAGGCCATGTACATTGGTGAGCAGAGCCTTCGAGTTGGCAACACCACAGACACGTAAGTCGATATGTTTATTCTTCAGCCAGCTTTGCTGACGCTTCAGTTGCTCCAGCAGCGCACCGCCAACGCCACCGACGCCAATCACAAACACTTCGATAACCTGATCGGTATTGAACAGCATCTGATGAGTAACGCGCACGCCAGTGGTCGCATCATCGTTATTTACCACGACAGAGATTGAGCGTTCAGAAGATCCCTGAGCAATGGCGACAATGTTGATATTGGCGCGGGCCAGCGCGGCAAAGAATTTCGCCGAGATCCCACGCAAGGTGCGCATACCATCACCTACCACCGAGATAATGGCCAGCCGTTCCGTCACTGCCAGCGGCTCCAGTAAGCCTTCTTTCAGTTCCAGGTAGAACTCTTCCTGCATTGCCCGTTCAGCTCGCACACAGTCGCTTTGTGGAACGCAGAAACTGATACTGTATTCGGAAGATGATTGCGTAATCAGCACCACGGAAATACGGGCGCGTGACATCGCTGCAAAGACGCGCGCCGCCATGCCAACCATTCCTTTCATCCCCGGGCCGGAAACGCTGAACATTGCCATGTTATTCAGATTGGAAATGCCCTTGACCGGTAATTCGTCTTCATCACGGCTGGCACCAATGAGCGTACCTGGTGCTTGAGGATTTCCGGTATTTTTAATCAGGCAAGGGATCTGGAACTGGGCGATGGGGGTAATGGTGCGGGGGTGAAGAACTTTAGCGCCGAAGTAGGAAAGCTCCATCGCTTCCTGGTAGGACATCGACTTCAACAACCTCGCATCGGGCACCTGACGCGGGTCGCAGGTATAGACCCCGTCAACGTCTGTCCAAATCTCGCAACAATCGGCGCGTAAACAGGCAGCCAGCACCGCAGCAGAGTAGTCGGAACCGTTGCGTCCAAGCACCACCAGTTCGCCTTTTTCATTACCGGCGGTGAAACCTGCCATCAGCACCATGTGATCAGCCGGAATACGACTTGCCGCAATACGGCGGGTGGACTCAGCAATATCGACGGTAGATTCGAGGTAATGCCCCACTGCCAGCAGTTTTTCGACCGGATCGATAACGGTAACGTTGTGACCGCGCGCTTCTAATACGCCGGCCATAATGGCGATCGACATTTTCTCGCCACGGCAAATCAGCGCAGCGTTGATGCTATCCGGGCACTGCCCCAACAAACTAATGCCATGCAGGACATGTTTTATTTGGGCAAATTCCTGGTCGACGAAAGTTTTCAGTTGCGCCAGCGGGAATCCCGGCTGGGCGGCGGCGAGTCCCGTCAGAAGTTCGGCAAAAATACGTTCGGCATCGCTGATATTGGGTAAAGCATCCTGGCCGCTAATGGTTTTTTCAATCATCGCCACCAGGTGGTTGGTGATTTTGGCGGGGGCAGAGAGGACGGTGGCCACCTGCCCCTGCCTGGCATTGCTTTCCAGAATATCGGCAACCCGCAGAAAACGTTCTGCATTTGCCACTGATGTACCGCCGAACTTCAACACTCGCATGGTTGTTACCTCGTTACCTTTGGTCGAAAAAAAAGCCCGCACTGTCAGGTGCGGGCTTTTTTCTGTGTTTCCTGTACGCGTCAGCCCGCACCGTTACCTGTGGTAATGGTGATGGTGGTGGTAATGGTGGTGCTAATGCGTTTCATGGATGTTGTGTACTCTGTAATTTTTATCTGTCTGTGCGCTATGCCTATATTGGTTAAAGTATTTAGTGACCTAAGTCAATAAAATTTTAATTTACTCACGGCAGGTAACCAGTTCAGAAGCTGCTATCAGACACTCTTTTTTTAATCCACACAGAGACATATTGCCCGTTGCAGTCAGAATGAAAAGCTGAAAAATACTTACTAAGGCGTTTTTTATTTGGTGATATTTTTTTCAATATCATGCAGCAAACGGTGCAACATTGCCGTGTCTCGTTGCTCTAAAAGCCCCAGGCGTTGTTGTAACCAGTCGACCAGTTTTATGTCATCTGCCACTGCCAGAGTCGTCAGCAGTGCCATGGCTCGTTCGCGTAAAGCTTGCAGTTGATGTTTGTCTGCCGTTGTGTCACTTTTCGCCGGTTGTTGTATTAATGTTGCTAATTGATAGCAATAGACCATCACCGCCTGCCCCAGATTGAGCGAAGGATAATCCGCCACCATCGGCACACCAGTAAGAACGTCAGCCAACGCTAACTCTTCGTTAGTCAACCCGGAATCTTCGCGACCAAACACCAGCGCGGCATGGCTCATCCATGAAGATTTTTCCTCTAACAGCGGCACCAGTTCTACTGGCGTAGCGTAGTAATGATATTTCGCCCGACTGCGCGCAGTGGTGGCAACAGTGAAATCGACATCGTGTAACGATTCAGCCAGTGTCGGGAAAACTTTAATATTATCAATAATATCACCAGATCCATGTGCGACCCAGCGAGTAGCTGGCTCCAGATGTGCCTGACTATCGACAATCCGCAGTTCGCTAAACCCCATCGTTTTCATAGCCCGCGCCGCTGCCCCAATATTTTCTGCTCTGGCGGGTGCGACCAGAATAATCGTTATACGCATATTGCCACTCTTCTTGACCAAATAACCGCGAACAGGGTGATCACTGTCAACTTATTACGCGGTGCGAATTTACAAATTCTTAACGTAAGTCGCAGAAAAAGCCCTTTACTTAGCTTAAAAAAGGCTAAACTATTTCCTGACTGTACTAACGGTTTAATTGTTAAAAAATGCTACATATCCTTCTGTTTACTTAGGATAATTTTATAAAAAATAAATCTCGACAATTGGATTCACCACGTTTATTAGTTGTATGATGCAACTAGTTGGATTATTAAAATAATGTGACGAAAGCTAGCATTTAGATACGATGATTTCATCAAACTGTTAACGTGCTACAATTGAACTTGATATATGTCAACGAAGCGTAGTTTTATTGGGTGTCCGGCCCCTCTTAGCCTGTTATGTTGCTGTTAAAATGGTTAGGATGACAGCCGTTTTTGACACTGTCGGGTCCTGAGGGAAAGTACCCACGACCAAGCTAATGATGTTGTTGACGTTGATGGAAAGTGCATCAAGAACGCAATTACGTACTTTAGTCATGTTACGCCGATCATGTTAATTTGCAGCATGCATCAGGCAGGTCAGGGACTTTTGTACTTCCTGTTTCGATTTAGTTGGCAATTTAGGTAGCAAACATGCAGACCCCGCACATTCTTATCGTTGAAGACGAGTTGGTAACACGCAACACGTTGAAAAGTATTTTCGAAGCGGAAGGCTATGATGTTTTCGAAGCGACAGATGGCGCGGAAATGCATCAGATCCTCTCTGAATATGACATCAACCTGGTGATCATGGATATCAATCTGCCGGGTAAGAACGGTCTTCTGTTAGCGCGTGAACTGCGCGAGCAGGCGAATGTTGCGTTGATGTTCCTGACTGGCCGTGACAACGAAGTCGATAAAATTCTCGGCCTCGAAATCGGTGCAGATGACTACATCACCAAACCGTTCAACCCACGTGAACTGACTATTCGTGCACGCAACCTGCTGTCCCGTACCATGAATCTGGGTACTGTCAGCGAAGAACGTCGTAGCGTTGAAAGCTACAAGTTCAATGGTTGGGAACTGGACATCAACAGCCGTTCGTTGATCGGCCCTGATGGCGAGCAGTACAAGCTGCCGCGCAGCGAGTTCCGCGCCATGCTTCACTTCTGTGAAAACCCAGGCAAAATTCAGTCCCGTGCTGAACTGCTGAAGAAAATGACCGGCCGTGAGCTGAAACCGCACGACCGTACTGTAGACGTGACGATCCGCCGTATTCGTAAACATTTCGAATCTACGCCGGATACGCCGGAAATCATCGCCACCATTCACGGTGAAGGTTATCGCTTCTGTGGTGATCTGGAAGATTAATCGGCTTTACCACCGTCAAAAAAAACGGCGCTTTTTAGCGCCGTTTTTATTTTTCAACCTTATTTCCAGATACGTAATTCATCGTCCGTTGTAACTTCTTTACTGGCTTTCATTTTCGGCAGTGAAAACGCATACCAGTCGATATTACGGGTCACAAACATCATGCCGGCCAGCGCCACCACCAGCACACTGGTTCCCAACAACAGCGCGCTATCGGCAGAGTTGAGCAGTCCCCACATCACACCATCCAGCAACAACAGCGCGAGGGTAAACAACATGCTATTGCGCCAGCCTTTCAATACCGCCTGCAAATAAATACCGTTCATTAACGCCCCAATCAGACTGGCGATTATCCATGCCACGGTAAAACCGATATGTTCAGAAAGCGCCAGCAAGAGCAAATAAAACATCACCAATGAAAGCCCCACCAGCAAATATTGCATTGGGTGTAAACGTTGCGCGGTGAGCGTTTCAAAAACAAAGAACGCCATAAAAGTCAGTGCAATCAGCAGAATGGCGTACTTAGTCGCCCGGTCCGTTAATTGGTATTGATCGGCTGGCGTCGTCACTGCGACGCTAAACGCGGGGAAGTTTTCCCAGCCGGTATCATTGCCTGAAGCAAAACGCTCACCGAGATTATTAGCAAACCAGCTGCTTTGCCATTGCGCCTGAAAACCTGACTCGCTAACTTCCCGTTTGGCTGGTAGAAAATCACCTAAAAAACTGGGATGCGGCCAGTTGCTGGTTAAGGTCATTTCGCTATTACGCCCGGCAGGCACCACAGAAAGATCGCCGGTACCGCTTAAATTCAGTGCCATATTCAGCTTCAGGTTCTGCTTCCGCCAGTCCCCTTCGGGTAAAGGGATATGCACGCCCTGCCCGCCTTGCTCTAAGCCGGTGCCAGGTTCAATGGTCAGCGCCGTTCCGTTAACTTCAGGCGCTTTCACCACACCAATACCACGCGCATCCCCGACGCTAATCACAATAAAGGGCTTGCCTAAGGTGATATTTGGCGCGTTGAGTTCGCTAAGACGCGAAACATCGAAATCGGCTTTTAGCGTTAAATCACTGTGCCAGACCTGACCGGTATAAATCCCTATCTTGCGTTCTTCCACGTTCTGATTGCCATCAACCATCAATGACTCAGGTAACCAAAAATGGATAAAACTTCGTTTCCGCTCCACGGTTTTATCCTCTTCCTGCACCGTATAAAGCTCGGTCACAGGAATAGCGATGAGCGGCCCAACGAGTTTTTGCGGCCCGCTGGTACTTTGGCGAATCGCATCTTCCACATCGCTACGGTAATCAGCACGTTCGACAATCACCTGCCGAATCAGCATTATCGGAATCAACAACAGCAATACTGCACCAAACAGGGTGGTCATTTTCCAGAACAGGGGGGATTTCAACATAGTCTTCTCCTTTGCAATGGCAGCAGGATACGAAGGCTATGTGGGAAGAATTTGAAGCTATGTGAAGTGACGGTGAAGTCGAAGCGAAGCCAGCACGCCACCTTCTTGCACGTTGCGCAGCGTGACTTCGCCGTTAAACAAACGGGCGACCTCACTGACGAACGCCAACCCCAGACCGCTGCTTTTTTGCCCATTTGCACGCGGCAAAGAGTAAAAGCGTTCAAAAATACGTGAAAGCGCGTAGTCAGGAATACCACTACCGGTATCCAGCACCTTAAGCGTGACGTGTTCCTGCTCCACTTCGGCGCTTAGCATGATGCAACCGCTCTCGGGGGTAAAATCGATGGCGTTATCCAGTAAATTTCCCAGCGCCTGCTCCAGTAACGCCGGTTCAGCAGCAACGTTAACCTCGGTGGGCGTAACATGCAGAGTGATTTTTTTTTCTGCCAACTGCACGGTGCGCGCTTCGCTGACGCGGCGGAATAATGCCGCCACATCAACAGCAGTCAGAACGACTTCCTGACAATTCTCCAGTCTTGCCTGGCGTAGTAACGTTTCCACCAGCGCCTGCATACGCGCATTTTGCGTCAGAATGTTGTCAGTAAAACGAGCCACCACTTCCGGCGGCGGACCTTCGCGTAAAATTTCCGCCGCTCCACGAATCGCCGCCAGTGGGCTTTTTAGCTCATGAGTTAACGCGTAAACATACTGCTCAATATAGTTTTTCCCTTCCAGCTTCACGCGCATACTTTCCAGCGCCTGCGCGAGTTTACGCAGCTCGCTACTACCGAGATCGGGAAGAGGAACGGGCTTATTGTCAGTGACGGAATCAGCATAGCGAGTGAGCCGGGCAATGGAGCGGTTGATCCACCAAACCATGCATGCGCCAATCACCAGTGCAATCCCCAACAAAATGGCGCTGGCCCATAAAATTCGCCGCTCGCTGCGCTTAATGACCGGAGCCATCGCCGCGTTCGGTTTGCCTACGCTCAAAACGCCAATAAGCCGCGAGCCGTCCATAATCGGCGCGGCAACATACATCACAGAACTTTCGGGATCGGCAGGATTTTGCAACGTGCTGCGCGCACCATACTGACCACGCAACGTTAGCCAGACGTCATTCCAGCGCGAATAATCCTGTCCAACGGCTTTATTTGCCGAATCGAACAATACTTTGCCCTGCGCATCGGTCATATAGACATGATATTCATTGCGCACTTTGTTAATGCCACCGATATTGGCGCGAAACGGGCGATGTTGTAGCTGATTAAACGCCTGCGCCAGTTGCCCATGCGTTGGGTCCCCAGAGAGCAAATCGGGACGCGCCAGCTCCGCCAGCAACGTTGCGGTGTCGATTAACGTCCCCTCCGTTGCTCTTCGCACGCCCGGTTTAACTTCTTTGACAAAAATAGCCAGTACGAACCAGGCCGCCACCGCCACCAGTAAAAAATAGCCCAGCAACAACCGCATGCCGATACGCATTACAGGCCCCTCAGGCTATATCCCATGCCGCGATGAGTATTAATCGGTGAAAGATCGGGGTTGATGGCGCGCAGCTTGGCACGCAGCGTTTTAATGTGGGTATCGACGGTGCGATCGTAGGTGTCCTGCGCATCTTCCCACACGCTATCCATCAGTTGCTGGCGGGACCAGACGCGGCCTGGCGACTTGAGTAACGTCTTCAGCAATAAAAACTCATACCGCGTCAGCGTTAATGGCGTGTCAAACCAGCTGATCTGCGCCGCGGGTTCATTCAATTCAAAATGACCAATACGGATGACGGGAGACGGCGTCGAGAACTTCTTCACCCGACGCAGTAAGGTGCGCACCCTGGCGCACACTTCGCGGGGTGAAAACGGTTTAGCCACGTAGTCGTCAGCGCCTATTTCCAGCCCAAGCAGGCGATCGACCTCTTCACTTCGGGCCGTCAGGAACAGTACAGGTAACGCCGGATGGAGCGCCAGTAACTGGCGGCACAATTCAAAGCCGCTAATATCCGGCAGACCAACATCGAGAATCATGACGTCGGGTACCTGCTGGCGAGCTTTATCCAGCACCGGCAAGCCTCGCTCAAAGACCTCGACGGCAAAACCTTCCTGCTGCAACATGTAGACCAGCGTGTCGGCTATCCCTTGCTCATCTTCCACTAACCAGACCGTTTCCCGTTGCATAAATCGCCTCTGTTATTGCCGCCACGGCATGACAGGAACCGCGCTAATCGCGTTTTTCGGCGAACCTTCTACAACTTTGTCGGAGTAAGCCAGATAAGCGAGCGCGTTTCGTTTGGCGTCATAAAAGCGCACGACCTGTAACGACTTAAAGACCAGGGACGTGCGTTTTTTGAATACTACCTCGCCCTGAGCTTTGCCGTTTTTAATACGATCCGACAGTTCAATCGGCCCGACTTGCTGACAAGAAATGGCCGCATCGGAGGTATCTTCTGCCAGGCCCAATCCCCCTTTAATACCACCGGTTTTCGCCCGGCTCACATAACAGGTGACATTTTTCACATCGGGATCGTCAAAGGCTTCCACAACAATTTTGTGATCCGGGCCGATCATTTTAAATACGGTGTCGACCGAACCAATCTCTTCTGCATGAGCCAATGGCCCCAGCATTATCAGGCTTAAAGACAGGATCAAATGCTTGTATTTCATATTGTTACCATTTTTATCTATTACACGAGCAATTAGTTCGTTACGGTAAATAACATATTGATTAAGAACAAAATCTCAATACTTTTATTTCCGTCAAGCCCTAAAACATACTCTACTAAGAAAAAAACACTGAATGCTAAAACAGCAAAAAATGCTATTATCCAATTACCTGATGTCAGGTGCTCGTTGTTGAAAGGATGAGGATATTTTATGGATCAGGCCGGCATTATTCGCGACCTTTTAATCTGGCTGGAAGGTCATCTGGATCAGCCCCTGTCGCTCGACAATGTAGCGGCGAAAGCAGGTTATTCCAAGTGGCACTTACAGAGAATGTTTAAAGATGTCACTGGCCATGCTATTGGCGCGTATATTCGTGCTCGTCGTTTGTCGAAATCGGCGGTCGCACTACGCCTGACTGCGCGTCCGATTCTGGACATCGCGCTGCAATACCGCTTCGACTCTCAACAGACATTTACCCGCGCATTCAAGAAGCAGTTTGCCCAGACTCCTGCACTTTACCGCCGTTCTCCTGAATGGAGCGCCTTTGGTATTCGCCCGCCGCTACGTCTGGGTGAATTCACTATGCCAGAGCACAAATTTGTCACCCTGGAAGATACGCCGCTGATTGGTGTTACCCAGAGCTACTCCTGTTCGCTGGAGCAAATCTCTGATTTCCGCCATGAAATGCGTTATCAGTTCTGGCACGATTTTCTCGGCAACGCGCCGACCATTCCGCCGGTGCTCTACGGCCTGAATGAAACGCGTCCGAGTCAGGATAAAGACGACGAACAAGAAGTATTCTATACCACCGCGTTAGCCCAGGATCAGGCAGATGGCTATGTACTGACGGGGCATCCGGTGATGCTGCAGGGCGGCGAATATGTGATGTTTACCTATGAAGGTCTGGGAACCGGCGTGCAGGAGTTTATCCTGACGGTATACGGGACGTGCATGCCAATGCTCAACCTGACGCGCCGTAAAGGTCAGGATATTGAGCGATACTACCCGGCAGAAGATGCCAAAGCGGGAGATCGCCCAATTAATCTGCGCTGTGAACTACTGATTCCGATCCGTCGTTAACGCTGCAGCTCATCTAATGCAGGGGCGTCCAGATGCGAGATGTCCCCTGCGGTTTCAACGACCCAGCCAGACGCCAGCCACAGGCTTTCCTGATAATCCACGCGCGAAATAGAACAGTTACGCAGACGTAAGCGACGCTCTGCCCATGCTGGTAATCCGAGAATCGTACTCACCAGGCATCCCAGTGCAATACCGTGGCTCACCAGCAGCGGTCGGCTTCCCTGCGGTAAGTCCCGGCAAGATTCCAGTGCCGCATTGACGCGATCGCTGAGCTCCTGCATTGACTCGCCTTCAGGAATACGCCCGTCAACGGTGCCATTGACCAGCTGCCGACGCCAGTTCTCTTCTTCTTCGGTCAGAGAATCGATATGTCTTTTTTCCAGCACACCCATGTTTAATTCACGCAGGCGAGAATCAAAGATGATGTCACAGCCGCAGGCCTGGGCGATGATTTCCGCCGTACGCCGGGTGCGCCCTAAATCGCTACTGATGATATGCGTAATGCCAAGCTCTTTGGCACGGGTTGCCACCTGCATCGCCTGTTGCTCACCTTTGGCGGTCAGCGGGCTGTCAGACTGGCCCTGAATACGTCGCTCGGCGTTCCACTGCGTTTCACCGTGGCGGACTAGGTATACCTGTAACATGCTTTTTTTCCGTATACTGCTGTAACGTTAATTTTCTGAGTAATGCTGATTATGCACCAAGTTGTCTGTGCGACCACCAATCCCGCTAAAATTCAGGCCATTCTGCAGGCATTTCACGAGATCTTCGGCGAAGGATCCTGCCATATTGCATCCGTTGCCGTCGAGAGCGGTGTACCGGAACAGCCCTTTGGCAGTGAGGAAACGCGCGCTGGCGCACGAAATCGGGTAGCAAATGCCCGCCGTTTACATCCAGAGGCTGATTTTTGGGTGGCGATTGAAGCTGGCATTGATGGCGACAGCACTTTCAGTTGGGTGGTGATTGAAAACACCAGCCAGCGCGGCGAGGCGCGTTCGGCTACTTTGCCGTTACCTGCGGTGATTTTGCAGAAAGTGCGTGAAGGCGAGGCGCTCGGTCCCGTGATGTCGCGTTATACCGGTATTGATGAGATTGGTCGTAAGGAAGGGGCGATCGGCGTGTTTACCGCCGGGAAACTTACCCGCGCCAGCGTCTATCACCAGGCGGTGATCCTGGCGCTGAGTCCGTTTCATAATGCGGTGTATCAGTGATCTTTCAGCAACACCTCTTCCAGCCACTGGCGCAGCTCAACGGGCGCGGCTTTCAGGCTGTTAGATCCACGCGTAATCGTCGCGATGCCCGCGCCGAGTTCATTTTTTAACTCACGCTGGCTCATTTCGCCGCGCAGCAGCTCTTCGACAATACGCACGCGAGTCCCCAACGCTTCGCGCTCATCTGGCGTCAGCATCAGGTTTAACAACGGTAAATGGAGATCGTTTTGGTAGGCATTCTTAAGCAGGTCGACAAAACGTAACCACTCCTGGTGACGCTGTTCTGCCATCGCTGCTGAATAGGGTGATTGTTGGGCCATAATATGTCGCCATTGTTAGCGGGGGAAGCAAAATGCCTCCCCCGGTTGTACTCGCTAAAGAGTACGATAGCATATCATAAACGTGCGGATCAGTAACGACGTCCCCATTCCGTGGCGCTCATCAATGTCGGTTTATCCCCCATGAAATAGCGGTAGTAAGCGTCATAAGCCAGCACGTTCTTCACATAACCGCGCGTCTCGGAGAACGGAATACTCTCGACAAATGCCACTGCGTCGATACGCCCGGCGCTGTTGCCAAGCCAGGTTCGCACCCGTCCTGGTCCGGCGTTATAAGCTGCTGAGGAGAAAATACGGTTATTACCAAACTGCTGATAAACATATTGCAGGTAACTGGTGCCAATGTTGATGTTTGTTTCCGGATCCAGCAATTGCCCAGGGCTGCTATAACCGGGAATAGAGAACATCTTCACCGTATGGGTCGCTGTACCCGGCATAATCTGCATCAGGCCGCTGGCCCCTACCGGTGATTTCACTTTCGGATTCCAGGCGCTCTCCTGACGGGCAATCGCCATCGCATAGCTTTGCGGGATCTCCTTCCCACTGGTGTAACGTTTGAAAAGATCGTTGTAAGCCAGCGGGAATCGCTCTTCCAGATGATCCCATAGCTTCCCGGCGATCGTTGCCTGAACGCTAAGATCCCACCATTGGTTATTGAAAGCATACCGAGCCAGTTGAGCCTGCTCTGTTTTTGACTTGCTCTTCACCAGATTGGCCCACTCGCTACGCGCGGTATTATCGAGATTCCAGTACATCAACTCGCGCACGCGCGCCATCTCCGGCCCCTGAGTCAGGGCGCTGTCAACATTCTGCGGCGCTTTATCAATCTTCAGCTCATACTCTTCGCCGATGCGTTGTGCTGCAACCATCGGGTAGAAACCACGCTGTTGCATGAGTTGATGCAAAATCTCTTTTGCTTCAGCTTCACGTCCGCGTTCCAGCAGTAAATCCGCCTGCCAGTAACGCCATTCATCTTTCTCTTTCGCCTCCATCGGCAAACGCGCCAGCCAGGTATTCAGGCCGCGACGATCGCCGGTGCCAAGCGCCATTCGCACACGGCGTTCAATAAGCGAAGTAGATTGCGAACGCATAATGGCGTCATCACGCCATTTCGCCTGTTCGTCGGTGACATCGTTGCCCATCAAACGCCAGGCGACGATATCGCGCAGCTCCTGAATCTGATCTTCATTAAGCTGCTGCGCCTGGGCAAGCGACGGGATCATCAGCCGTGCATTTTCAGCATCCTGCCGCGCCACACTGGCAAACGCCACCGCCGCCATTTGACGGGTAAAATCGGTCGCTCCGGTTGTACGCGCGAAGGTCAGTACCGTATTAGGATTGTTTGCCAGTGAAATGATTGCCGAAGCGATAGTCTGGTAATCGGCAGGCATCTGCCCTGCCAGCACTGTTACCAGGCCAGTGTTACCCGCTTTCATCGCCAGACGGATACGCTCTAAATACGCCAGCGGATCTTGTTTACCTGACGCACGCCAGACGCTAAATAACTTGTCACAGGCGTTAGGCTGGCTCTTGCCGGTTAGCCACAGCTCTTTCGCCCCTTGCCAGGCTTCTTCACTCTGCCCGGTGTTCCATTTCGCATAGTAGTAATTACATTGCGCTTCGGTAGTTCCGGGCTTTTCCGGACTAAAGGCTAACAAGCCACGCCAGTCTTCACGCCGCGCCAGTTCATTGACGAAACGAGATTGCAGCGTGCGAGCGGGAGGAAGCGTGGGGTTAGCGCGAACAAAGTTAGTGACCGTCACCGCCGGTTGATTCATCAGGTCATCGGTGATCTGGCGGTATTCCAGGTAGGGATAAAGCGGATAATCCTTCAGTCCAGGCATCATTTGTTCGACCACGTCCATTTGTCGATTATCCCAGGCCTGCTTGATTTGCGCGTAACGACTACGCTGCTCATCCAGTGAGTCGGCTCGCGCCACACTGCTGACCGTCAGCAGACAGACACCGGCAGCCAACAGCCGCCAGGTAACGTGTTTGGCTTTTTCCACAAGCGCATCCTCTAAGTGTAAATACATCAATGCAGCGTCATGCCACGTAATAGATTTATGCTAACCAGTCATTGCCGTTTACGCCACGTTACGGACACTTTTTTACTTTTACTGCGAGGGTGATCGACCGGCTGGGATTAGATAAGGAAACAGGCTACACTTCGCCTTTGAAAACTCATCATCACGATAAACATAGAGGCGAAGTCCAACGTGGCTCAATTCGTTTATACCATGCATCGTGTCGGCAAAGTTGTTCCGCCGAAACGTCATATTTTGAAAAACATCTCTCTGAGTTTCTTCCCTGGGGCAAAAATTGGTGTCCTGGGTCTGAACGGCGCGGGTAAGTCCACCCTGCTGCGCATTATGGCGGGCATTGATAAAGACATCGAAGGCGAAGCGCGTCCGCAACCGGATATCAAGATTGGTTATCTGCCGCAGGAACCGCAGCTGAACCCGGAACACACCGTGCGTGAGTCCATTGAAGAAGCGGTTTCTGAAGTGGTTAACGCCCTGAAACGCCTGGATGAAGTGTATGCACTGTACGCCGATCCGGATGCCGATTTTGACAAGCTGGCCGCTGAACAAGGCCGTCTGGAAGAGATCATTCAGGCTCACGACGGTCACAACCTGAACGTTCAGCTGGAGCGTGCGGCGGATGCGCTGCGTCTGCCGGACTGGGACGCGAAAATCGCTAACCTCTCCGGTGGTGAGCGTCGTCGCGTAGCGTTGTGCCGCCTGCTGCTGGAAAAACCAGACATGCTGCTGCTCGACGAACCGACCAACCACCTGGATGCCGAATCCGTGGCCTGGCTGGAACGCTTCCTGCACGACTTCGAGGGCACCGTGGTGGCGATTACCCACGACCGTTACTTCCTCGATAACGTTGCAGGCTGGATCCTCGAACTGGACCGCGGTGAAGGTATTCCGTGGGAAGGCAACTACTCCTCCTGGCTGGAGCAGAAAGATCAGCGCCTGGCGCAGGAAGCTTCACAAGAAGCTGCGCGTCGTAAGTCGATTGAGAAAGAGCTGGAGTGGGTACGTCAAGGTACTAAAGGCCGTCAGTCGAAAGGTAAAGCACGTCTGGCGCGTTTTGAAGAGCTGAACAGCACCGAATATCAGAAACGTAACGAAACCAACGAACTGTTTATTCCACCGGGACCGCGTCTTGGCGACAAAGTGCTGGAAGTCAGCAATCTGCGTAAATCCTATGGCGATCGTCTGCTGATTGATGACCTGAGCTTCTCGATCCCGAAAGGAGCGATCGTCGGGATCATCGGTCCGAACGGTGCGGGTAAATCGACGCTGTTCCGTATGATCTCTGGTCAGGAACAGCCGGACAGCGGCACCATCACTTTGGGTGAAACGGTGAAACTGGCATCGGTTGATCAGTTCCGTGACTCAATGGATAACAGCAAAACCGTTTGGGAAGAAGTTTCCGGCGGGCTGGATATCATGAAGATCGGCAACACCGAGATGCCAAGCCGTGCCTACGTTGGCCGCTTTAACTTTAAAGGGGTTGATCAGGGTAAACGCGTTGGCGAACTCTCCGGCGGTGAGCGCGGTCGTCTGCATCTGGCGAAGCTGCTGCAGGTTGGCGGCAACATGCTGCTGCTCGACGAACCAACCAACGACCTGGATATCGAAACCCTGCGCGCGCTGGAAAACGCCCTGCTGGAGTTCCCGGGCTGTGCGATGGTTATCTCGCACGACCGTTGGTTCCTCGACCGTATCGCCACGCACATCCTGGACTACCAGGATGAAGGTAAAGTTGAGTTCTTCGAAGGTAACTTTACCGAGTACGAAGAGTACAAAAAACGCACGCTGGGCGCAGACGCGCTGGAGCCGAAGCGTATCAAGTACAAGCGTATTGCGAAGTAATGCGTAAAATGCCGGGTGCGGCGCGCCAGCATCGCATCCGGTATTAGTTAAATGATTAGTCCCCGGAAAAAGGCAGAATTTTCTTTAAGCGTATTAGCTCAGATGCGGACTGACACCTCAAATCAAGCGGGAACTCATGGTTCCCGCTTAACGTTTTATTCACCGCGCAGGATCTGGCGGAAATGGGAAACCAGCGGACGTTGGTTGGCTTTATGCCAGGCTGCCCATAATTGCGTTGAATAATTCATCCACGGCAATTCACGTAATACCACCCCTTCCGGCGCATTATGACGCAGACTATGTTGAATTAAGGCCAGACCTAATCCCGCAGCGACCAAACCTAATGCCGTGAGGGGTTCACCCGCTTCCAGGCGAATATCAGGATTAAACCCGGCGTTAACACAGGCGGCGACAAAATGATCGCGAGAATGCGCATCGTCGTTATGAATCACCGCAATCCACTGCTCATCGCCAAGTTGTGACGCGACAAGGTTTTCCTCCTGCGCCAGAGGATGATTTTGCGGTAAGGCCAACAACATTCGATCATCCAGAACCTGAATATATTCCAGATCCTGCTCGCTGTCGGTGGGCGGCGTGTCGACCAGAGAAAAATCGAGACTGCGCTGGCGCAGGCCTTCAATCTGGGTAGCCGGTGGTTGGCTGTAAAGTGCGATATGCACATTCGGACGCGATACACGTAACGTACGTAGCGCCGTAGAAAGCACACCGGAATGCATGGCGTTTTCGATATAGCCAATACACAAGCCACCATCTTCCCCCCGTCCCAGGCGTTTGCCTAACGACTCCAGGCGGTTGGCGTGTGTCAGCAACGAACGTGTTTCGGCAAGGAATGTCTGTCCATCAGCGGTCAGGCGAATGCGCTGCTGATTACGCTCAAACAGCGTCAGCCCCAGCCGTTCTTCCAGTTGTGCAATCTGGCGGCTCAGCGGTGATTGCGAGATATGTAATCGCTCGGCTGCGCGTCCCACGTGCTCTTCTTCTGCGACCACCACGAAGTACTTCAGTTGGCGTAAATCAATCATGTTAGACCTCAAAGGACTTAAGTCAGACGAATTATGTCCTATCAAGTCACAACCTCGCAAGGTATTGTGATCCACGTCACAGGGCGATAGCAAAAAAACGCCCTAACCCAAACCGAATAATTGAGGACATCTTATGAGCATCAAAAATTTACTTCCCGGCAAAATTGGCTTAGGTGGCGCACCACTCGGCAACATGTTCCGTGCCATTCCGGAAGACGAGGCCCACGCCACCGTGAGCGAAGCCTGGAACCTGGGCGTGCGTTACTTTGATACCGCGCCGCTGTATGGCTCTGGCCTTTCTGAAATCCGCATGGGTGAAGCGCTGTCTCAGTATCCACGCGATGAATACGTTCTGAGCAGCAAAGTCGGTCGCATCATGCTGGACGAAATGGAAGATCCGGCAAAACGTGATTTCGGTGAAAAAGGTGGCCTGTTCGAACACGGCCTGAAAAACAAAATTCTGAATGACTACTCTGCTGACGCCACGCTGCGCTCGATTGAAGACAGCCTGAAACGCCTGAAAACAGACCGTCTGGATATTGTCTGGATCCACGACCCGGCACAGGACTTCTACGGTGACAGCTGGCTGGAACAGTTCAACATAGCCCGTACCGGTGCGTTTCGTGCGCTGACGCGTTTGCGTGACGAAGGTGTGATTAAAGCCTGGGGACTGGGTGTGAATCGCGTCGAACCTTGCGAACTGACGCTGGCGCTGGACGAACCGAAGCCGGATGCGTTCCTGCTGGCGGGGCGTTATTCCCTGCTGGATCACGAACGTGCGCTGCAACGCCTGATGCCAGAAGCACTGGAACAGAACGTGGATATTGTTGTGGGCGGTCCGTACAGCTCTGGCGTACTGGCAGGCGGCGAGCACTTTGAATATCAGAAAGCTTCTGCGGCCATCCAGCAGAAAGTGGCGCAAATTAACACCATTGCCACACGTTTCAATGTGAACGTTAAAGCAGCTGCGCTGCAGTTCGCGCTGGCAAACCCGGCCGTTGCGGCGGTTATTCCTGGCTCCAGCCGTCCTGGCCGTATGGCAGAAGATCTGGCTGCACTGAATGCGCCTGTTCCGGCTGAATTCTGGGCAGAAATGCGCCGTCAAAATCTGGTTGCGGAAAACGCTCCGCTGCCGACCCGTTAATCAACCTGGTGAGAAAACGATGAAACTGGATCTGACAGGTAAAGTCGCGGTGGTCAGCGGCTCAACCTCCGGCATTGGGCAGGGTATCGCCGCCGGACTGGCAAAAGCAGGCGCAACGGTGGTTGTCGTCGGCCGTAAACAGAGCGGCGTTGATGACGCCATGGCTGCGATTGCGGCACAAACTCCCACGGCGTCACTGCGCGGCGTGGTGGCCGATCTCAGCACCGAAGACGGCGTGACTGCGCTGATCGCTGCAGTCCCAACGGCTGATGTGCTGGTCAATAATCTGGGCATTTTCAACGATAAAGATTTCTTTAGCGTTCCGGATGATGAGTGGATGCACTTCTATAACGTCAACGTCCTTTCCGGCGTTCGTCTGGCGCGTCACTATGCGCCAGGCATGACGGAACAGGGCTGGGGGCGGATTATCTTTGTCTCGTCCGAATCCGGCGTGGCAATCCCTGGCGACATGATCAACTACGGCGTCACCAAAGCCGCGAATCTGGCGGTCTCTCATGGTCTGGCGAAACGACTGGCGGGGACCGGTGTGACCGTCAACGCCATTCTGCCAGGGCCAACCTTTACCGATGGCCTGAAAGAGATGCTGGCGGATGCCGCTGCGCAGTCGGGACGCAGTGCGCGTGAACAGGCCGATGAGTTTGTTAAAACCTCGCGTCCGAGCTCCATCATCCAGCGTGCGGCAGATGTGGAAGAAGTGGCGAATCTGGCGGTTTATCTCGCGTCACCGCTTTCCTCGGCAACCACAGGGGCAGCCCTGCGCGTCGATGGCGGCGTCGTCGACACCCTAACAATGTAACCCTATAAATTAAGAGAAAATTATCATGGCTAAAACAACTGTATCGATCGAAATTCCGGCTTCTGCCGACGCCGTATGGCAATTGATGGGCGGCTTTGATGCGCTGCCAGACTGGCTGCCGTTCATCCCGAAAAGCGTAGTGACAGAAGGCGGTCGCGTTCGTTCGCTGACAACCTCTGACGGCGGCACTGTGGTTGAACGTCTGGAAGCGTTTGATAACCGTCAACGCAGTTATACCTATTCCATTATTCAGGCACCGTTCCCGGTGGTGGATTACCTCTCCACCATTACCGTTCATGAAACCGCCGACAGCCAGGTTTCTCGTGTGGAATGGTTCGGTGAATTCACCCCGGTGAATGTGACGAACGAAGAGGCCGAAGCGCTGTTTACCGGCATCTATCGGGATGGTCTCAAGGCGCTGAAGGACAACTTTGTTGCCTGATGCAATCGACAGGCGTCGGAACGTCCGGCGTCTGATTATTAACAAAATCAGAATAGTCTATTGTCATTTGTATCATTTATGTTATCAGGCAGCAGGCGTATTCTATCCCCATCGCGTTAATAAACGCCAAACAATTAAGACACTCTGGAATATAAACATGAAAACGATCATCGCAATTTTTACAGCTTCTCTTTTCTCTGTCGCGGCGTTTAACGCATCGGCGCAAAGCGTAACAGCAACCGGTACAACACTGGATTCTGCGGAAGCAGTTATTGCGCAGAAAGCGAAAGAGATAAACGCCTCTGAATACAAAATCACCAGCGCTCGCATGGGCAATACCGTCACCATGAGTGCCGAACTGTACAAATAACCGCGCAAGGGACCCATTACGTAATTTGCTAAATATGCGCTGAATGCGTTGCCATTAAAAAACCGTATTGTAATGCCACCGATGACGCGTTCCCGCGCGGGTGACGTTGCGACTGACATAATGGCGGACTATTACGCGCAGCACGCTAGTGCAGGACTTATCATCAGCGAAGGTACGCAAATCAGCAGAAGCGCTGCGCATAATTTTCCACGGCACGCTGATTTACTCCGGTAAATACACCAAAGCGCGCGCCGAAGCGGACTGTCAGATTTGATTGCATTCTGGCTACGCAACTGGTCGGTTGGAGTATGAAGTTGCTCACGAATAGCCTTAGCATCTGCAATTTCGTAGCGGGTCACCCGTGCAGGTTCTTTCTAATCTCAACAGCCTCTTCCAGAGAGTTTTTCAACTCATCAAAAAAACTCAATTTATACCTCGCCTTTGAGCCGTTTCGTCACGGTTATCTCTGCTCGCCCATCATCTCCCGCACCAGCTCCACACAGCGCAGGAAACGGCTGTCGTAATCGTCCTCTTCAACACGCACAAATTCGATATTGTTCTCTTCCAGCATCTCCACCAGCAAGTTCTGGAACTCTTTGCGATCCACCGAACTACCGAGGCTGCGTAAACCATCCGCCACCCACGGCGTGTTGTTCTCCAGCAAGATAACCAGATCAAAACGGTATTCATCAATCAGCGCCTGCACGAACGGATGCTCACGCCCTTCGTACTTTTTGCAGAACGCCTGGGTAGTGACAAAATCAGTGTCGATAAACGCCACTTTATTGGCGTATTTCACTGCAAAATCAATATATTGCGCGTGTCCTAGCGCGATTTTATCGTAGTCGGAATACTGCAATGCGATCTCATCACCGCCAAGGTGTGAAAAGACATAATCGCGACCATATTCCCACGCACTGGTGGTATTGAAGATATTGGCAAGTTTGTTTACCAGGGTGGATTTACCGCTCGACTCGCCGCCAAGGATCGCCACGGTACGCACAAAGAACGGCTTCACTTCGGTGGGAATATATTCCCAGTAGCGGAACGGGTTTTCGCGGATCTGCGCACCGCTGATACTCATAAAGGTGCGTTTCGGATCGACCAGCACCGTTTCGATCCCCAGATGTTCCATATACTGTGGCGCATCGGCTTCTTCCGAGGTGTAGATCAGGTCCGGCTGGATCCCCTTTTCAGCCATAAACTTTTTGATGCCGTTGCTCCATACATCCCAGCCGTGCGGATATGGCTCCATGCCCTCTTCATTGAAAGCATGAATACGGATATTTTTCTGATATTTAAAGGTTTGCAATAACCAGCGCAGACGATCCGGCACCGTGGGCTGCTGCGACATGGCGCTGTCTTCAAACAACGCACGGTCACGGGTATCGTCAAAGCCCATAATGATATGCAACTCGTCAACCTGGCTACAGGCGCGCTGGATAAGGTAGATATGTCCGGTATGCAACGGGTAGAACTTACCGAATACCACGCCAATGGTTTTCTTTTGGCGGGGAAACTCAAGCCCCAAAAAACGGTGCAATGCCTCCAGTTTTTGCGCGCTGGGGCTTTTAATTTTGGCATTCAGTAACTGGCTTAAATACCCTTTGGTCATACCGCTGGCATCAGCTACCTGCTGTAGCGTGCAGCCCTGTTGCTTGATGGCAGTTTTCAGGTAATCAAATGACGACATATCTCCCTCCGTATCTCTCATTATAAGTCGTCGAACACGCTAAGCGCGTCGGAGAGTTTTTTAACGCCAAAAATCTGCATCCCTTCCGGCGCTTTTTTCGGCACATTAGCCGCCGGAACAATCGCCCGCCGAAAACCGTGTTTCGCCGCTTCAGAGATTCGTTCCTGGCCGCTGGGCACCGGGCGGATCTCCCCTGCCAGCCCGACTTCACCAAACACCACCAGATCCTGCGGCAGCGGTCTGTCGCGCAGGCTGGAAACCATCGCCAGCAGTAACGCTAAGTCGGCACTGGTTTCCGTCACCTTCACGCCGCCGACCACGTTAACAAATACATCCTGATCGGCCATTTGCAACCCACCGTGACGGTGCAGCACCGCCAGCAGGATTGCCAGACGGTTTTGCTCCAGCCCCACTGCCACACGGCGTGGGTTCGCCATCATCGAGTGATCGACCAGCGCCTGGATCTCCACCAGCAGTGGACGCGTTCCTTCCCATACCACCATCACTGAGCTACCGGAGGTCACTTCATCACCGCGGCTTAAAAAGATGGCAGAAGGGTTGCTGACTTCACGCAGCCCCTGTTCGGTCATCGCGAAGACGCCCAGCTCATTCACCGCGCCGAAGCGGTTTTTATGGCTGCGTAAGGTGCGAAAACGGGAGTCGGCATCGCCATCCAGAAGCACCGAACAGTCGATACAGTGTTCCAGCACTTTCGGGCCAGCCAGCGAGCCATCTTTGGTTACGTGCCCAACCATGACAATCGCCACGCCGCGCGTTTTGGCGAAGCGCGTCAGATAAGCCGCCGTTTCACGCACCTGCGCCACGCTGCCAGGCGATGACTGAACATCCGCCATATGCATCACCTGGATGGAGTCAATTACCATCAGCTTCGGTTGCTCTTCTTCGGCAATCAGGCAGATCTGCTCGATGCTGGTTTCCGACAACATATTGAGATTGTCAGTCAGCAGGCCAAGGCGATGAGCGCGCATTGCCACCTGTTGCAGCGACTCTTCGCCGGTGACATACAGCGTTTTCATCTGCTGGGCCAGTTTGCACAGCGTTTGCAACAGCAATGTGGATTTCCCGGCACCTGGGTTACCGCCAATCAGAATGGCACTTCCCGGCACCACGCCGCCGCCTAGTACGCGGTCGAACTCTTTGAATCCGGTGGAAAAACGCGGCAGCTCTTCAAGGCTGATATCGGAGAGTTTCTGGACTTTTGCCACCCCGGCGCTACCGGCATAGCCACTGAGACGCTCGTTACGCGCCACCGTTGGCGACGCTGCAAGACGCACCTCGGTGATGGTGTTCCAGGCATGACAGGCGCTGCACTGCCCCTGCCAGCGCGGATAATCGGCCCCGCATTCATTACAAACAAAGGCGCGTTTTGGAGCTTTTGCCACGGTGTACCTCGTTAATGCTGTGCCGCCCGCAGGATGACGGGCGAGCAATTACTTCTGATTCAGGCTGCCAGAGAGGATGCAGAATACCCCCATCAGGTCAGCGTGACGGATGGTGACTTCCGCCTTTTCATTCACTTTTGGCTTGGCATGGTAGGCAATCCCCAGCCCTGCCGCTTTGATCATCGGCAGGTCATTGGCTCCATCGCCAATCGCCACGGTCTGCGCCAGCGGGATTTCATACTCCTGCGCGAGGCGGGTCAGGGTTTTCGCTTTGTACTGCGCGTCTACGATGTCGCCGATCACATTGCCGGTAAATTTACCATCCATGATCTCCAGTTCATTGGCTACCACGGCTGTCAGGCGCAGCTTGTCGCGCAGGTATTCAGCAAAGAAAGTAAAGCCACCGGAGGCAATCGCCACTTTCCAGCCCAGCGTTTCCAGCTTGAGTACCAGTTGCGTTAAGCCTGGCATCAGCGGCAGATTTTCACGCACCTGTTGCAGAATATTGGCGTCAGCGCCTTTCAGCGTCGCCACGCGGCTGCGCAGGCTGGCGGTAAAATCGAGTTCGCCGCGCATCGCCCGTTCGGTTACCTCCGCCACCATCTCGCCCGTTCCGGCCAGTTTGGCAATTTCATCAATACATTCAATCTGGATGGCGGTGGAATCCATGTCCATCACCAGCAAACCCTGCGTGCGCAGGTGCGGGATTTTCCCCAGCGGCGCGACATCCAGCTGCGCTTCGTGGGCCAGGCGCGTAGCCCGCGCGGTGAGTGAACCTGCCAGACGAATCACCTGATAATCTTCCACGCACCAGGCGGCAACAATCACCATCGCCGCGCCCAGTTTGCTCTGGTATTGGGTCAGACGCTGTTTATCCAGCCCACGACCATACAGCAGCCAGCCGCTACGACCTGCGTGGTAATCCAGTGGCATCACTTCATCACCACTTAATGAAAGAGGCAGACCCGGCCATAAAGAGACATCTTCAGGCAGGTCGCACCAGGTAATGTTAGGCATTAAGGCTCCTGTAAAATCGTTCGAAGCAGGGAAAATAACGCATGAGGCTACCTTGTATCCATTGCTTCTGGCAACATTAAGTCTCAAATTTTCAAAGGGTGGAAGATGGCTCGCACAAAACTGAAATTCCGGCTGCATCGGGCAGTGATTGTCCTGTTCTGTCTTGCCTTGTTAGTGGCACTGATGCAGGGGGCGTCATGGTTTAGTCAAAACCACCAGCGACAGCGTAATCCACAGCTGGAAGAACTGGCCCGCACCCTGGCGCGTCAGGTGACGCTGAACGTTGCACCGCTGATGCGTACCGACTCACCGGATGAAAAACGCATTCAGGCGATCCTCGATCAGTTAACGGATGAAAGCCGTATCCTCGACGCGGGCGTGTATGACGAACAAGGCGATCTTATCGCCCGTGCTGGCGAAAGCGTCGAAGTGCGCGACCGGTTGGCGCTCGACGGCAAAAAAGCGGGCGGCTATTTTAACCAGCAGATTGTCGAACCAATTGCCGGTAAAAACGGACCGCTCGGCTATCTGCGCCTTACGCTCGACACCCATACGCTCGCTACCGAAGCCCAACAGGTGGATAACACCACTAACATTTTACGCCTGATGTTGCTGCTCTCACTGGCAATCGGCGTAGTACTGACCCGCACGCTGCTACAGGGTAAACGCACCCGCTGGCAGCAATCGCCCTTCCTGTTAACCGCCAGCAAACCGGTGCCGGAAGAGGAAGAAAGCGAGAAAAAAGAGTGACCCATTACTACAAGAAAGGAAATCGTTATGTCCACATTACGCCTGCTCATCTCTGACTCTTACGACCCGTGGTTTAACCTGGCGGTGGAGGAGTGTATTTTTCGCCAGATGCCCGCCACGCAGCGCGTTCTGTTTCTCTGGCGCAATGCCGACACGGTAGTGATTGGTCGCGCACAGAACCCGTGGAAAGAGTGTAATACCCGGCGGATGGAAGAAGATAACGTCCGCCTGGCGCGGCGCAGTAGCGGTGGCGGCGCGGTGTTCCACGATCTCGGCAATACCTGTTTTACCTTTATGGCTGGCAAGCCGGAGTACGATAAAACCATCTCCACGTCGATTGTGCTCAATGCACTGAACGCGCTCGGCGTCAGCGCCGAAGCGTCCGGACGTAACGATCTGGTGGTGAAAACCGCCGAAGGCGACCGCAAAGTCTCAGGCTCGGCCTATCGCGAAACCAAAGATCGTGGCTTCCACCACGGCACCTTGCTGCTCAATGCCGACCTTAGCCGCCTGGCAAACTATCTCAATCCGGATAAAAAGAAACTGGCGGCGAAAGGCATTACCTCGGTACGTTCCCGCGTGACCAACCTCACCGAGCTGTTGCCGGGGATCACCCATGAGCAGGTTTGCGAGGCCATAACCAAGGCCTTTTTCGCCCATTATGGCGAGCGCGTGGAAGCGGAAATCATCTCCCCGGACAAAACGCCAGACTTGCCAAACTTCGCCGAAACCTTTGCCCGCCAGAGTAGCTGGGAATGGAACTTCGGTCAGGCTCCGGCATTCTCGCATCTGCTGGATGAACGCTTTACCTGGGGCGGTGTGGAACTGCATTTCGACGTTGAAAAAGGCCATATCACCCGCGCCCAGGTGTTTACCGACAGCCTCAACCCCGCGCCGCTGGAAGCCCTCGCCGGGCGACTGCAAGGCTGCCTGTACCGCGCAGATATGCTGCAACAGGAGTGCGAAGCGCTGTTGGTTGACTTCCCGGACCAGGAAAAAGAGCTACGGGAGTTGTCGACGTGGATAGCGGGGGCGGTGCGGTAACTCGCTAATTTAAATATCCAGGGAAGGAAATATGATCGATCTGGAAAACCAGGAACGGGAGATTATCAATTTAATGTTCAGCCAGGGTATATCATGGCTAACCGCCGTGCGTATCAGGCATAAACTATCACTTGCTGAAGTAAGTAAAATGTTAGGTATCTCCATTAATTCTCTAAAACAGATCGAAAAGACGGAACGGCTTAGTTCAAACATCAAAAGCAAAATGGCAGGAATTTATGGTTGTCCACCAGAGTTGCTGATATGCCCTTCCTGGATGACGGCTGAACATAAATGAATAGATTCGTAAATAGATACCTGAATGGATTTTATTTTCTATCCATATGAAAAATAATAGTAAATCTATAAATCAGTTGCTATTGATGAATAGATGCTAAAAAGCCGGAGCAGTCTCCCGCTCCGGCTTCACACGACAATCGCTTTTCAGCGAAACACAATTACTCTTTATCGCCCAGCAGAACGGATTCCAGTGCGATTTTGATCATGTCGTTGAAGGTGGTCTGACGCTCAGCGGCAGTGGTTTGCTCGTGAGTGCGGATGTGGTCAGACACGGTGCAGATGGTCAGGGCTTTCGCGCCAAATTCTGCAGCGACGCCGTAGATACCAGCTGCTTCCATTTCCACGCCGAGGATGCCGTATTTTTCCATCACGTCGAACATTTCGCCGTCCGGAGAGTAGAACAGGTCAGCGGAGAACAGGTTACCAACGCGAGCATCAACGCCCAGTGCTTTAGCCGCGTCTACCGCGTTACGCACCATGTCAAAGTCAGCGATAGCGGCAAAGTCATGGTCTTTAAAACGGATACGGTTAACTTTGGAATCGGTGCAGGCACCCATACCGATAACGACGTCGCGCAGTTTTACGTGTGGCAGAACAGCGCCACAGGAGCCTACGCGGATAATTTTCTTCACGCCGAAATCGGTGATCAGTTCTTTAGTGTAGATGGAGCAGGACGGGATACCCATACCGTGACCCATTACGGAAATTTTGCGGCCTTTGTAAGTACCGGTGAAGCCCAGCATACCGCGAACGTTGTTCACTTCACGGGCATCTTCAAGGAAAGTTTCAGCAATATACTTCGCACGCAGCGGGTCGCCTGGCATCAAAACTACGTCAGCGAAATCGCCCATTTCTGCATTAATGTGTGGGGTAGCCATTGTTTTATCCTTTTTGTGACATAACAAAGGCGGAGTCAACGCTCCGCCCAAATCCATCAGAACATGGCTTTGCCATATTCCATATCAGAAGTACCAAAATATTTTGCCAGAGTCTGGCCGATATCCGCGAAGGTTTCACGGTGACCCAGTGAGCCCGGTTTTACTTTCGGGCCGTAAACCAGTACCGGAATGTGTTCACGCGTGTGGTCAGTACCGGTCCAGGTCGGATCACAGCCGTGGTCAGCGGTGAGGATCAGGATGTCGTCATCGCGCAGCAGAGACATCAGCTCCGGCAGACGGCGGTCGAACAGTTCCAGACCCGCAGCATAACCGGCGACGTCGCGACGGTGGCCCCAGGAAGAGTCGAAGTCAACGAAGTTGGTGAAGACGATGGTGTTATCACCCGCTTCTTTCATCTCTTTGATGGTGGCGTCAAACAGCGCGTCCAGGCCAGTCGCTTTCACTTTTTTGGTGATACCGCAGTTGGCGTAGATGTCTGCAATTTTACCGACAGAAACCACCTGGCCGTGTTTTTCATCAACCAGTTTCTGCAGCACGGTCGGTGCTGGCGGTTCAACGGCCAGGTCGTGACGGTTACCGGTACGCTGGAAGTTACCGGCTTTGTCGCCGATAAACGGACGAGCGATAACACGACCGATGTTGTAGCCGCCGTTGGTCAGCTCTTCACGGGCTATTTCGCACAGTTCGTAGAGTTTATCCAGACCGAAAGTTTCTTCATGGCAGGCAATCTGGAACACGGAGTCAGCGGAGGTATAGAAAATCGGCTTGCCGGTTTTCATGTGCTCTTCGCCCAGCTGATCCAGAATGACCGTACCGGAAGAGTGGCAGTTACCGAGGTAACCCGGCAGATTAGCGCGTTCGACCAGTTTATCCAGCAGCTCTTGCGGGAAGCTGTTTTCGTGATCGGAGAAGTATCCCCACTCAAACAGAACCGGGACACCGGCGATTTCCCAGTGACCAGACGGGGTATCTTTACCGGATGACATTTCGTGCGCCCATGCGTACGCGCCGATAACTTCAGCGTTGCCGTCCATTCCCGCCGGAATGAAACCGGTAGAACCTTCGTGTGCTTTCGCCAGCCCCAGACGGGTCAGATTTGGCAGATTGAGCGGGCCTTTACGACCGTTATCAGCTTCGCCTTTGGCACAAGCTTCTGCGATATGACCCAGGGTGTCAGCCCCGACGTCACCAAAGCGTTCTGCATCTTCTGTAGCGCCGATGCCGAATGAGTCCAGCACCATAATAAATGCACGTTTCATATGTTCTCCGTACTCAGTGCTTCAAATTTAAATGATCAGATCAGTATACCGTTATTCACTGATACGACGATAGACAGTTGGTGTGCTTTCCGGTGCTTTATCGGCAAGTTTAATTGCCGCTTTCACCGCTTTAGCCGCTTCCTGCCAGCTGTTTTCGTCTTTCGCGTGGATAACCGCCAGCGGACGCTGACCGTCTACCTGGTCGCCCAGACGCGCCATATCAGTAAAGCCGACGCTGTAATCGATGGTGTCAGATGCCTGACGGCGTCCGCCGCCCATTGCAACCACTGCCATCCCCAGCGCACGGGTATCCATTTCACTGACAAAACCTTCGGTATCAGCATAGACTGCTTTCGTCAGCATCGCTGTCGGTAGATACTTCGCGTAGTTCTCAACGAAGTCAGTCGGGCCTTTTTGTGCCGCTACCATACGACCAAAGACTTCTGCCGCTTTACCGTTGTCCAGCACCGCCTGCAATTTCGCGCGCGCTTCGGCGTCATCTTTCGCCAGTTTGCCGGAGATAAGCATCTCTACGCACAGCGCCATCGTGACATCAAACAGACGCGGGTTACGATACTCACCCGTCAGGAACTGCACCGCTTCACGAACTTCAACCGCGTTACCTGCACTGGAGGCCAGTACCTGATTCATATCGGTGAGCAGCGCGGTGGTACGCACGCCAGCGCCGTTAGCCACGCCAACAATCGCTTCGGCAAGGGCTTCAGAGAGTTCGTAGGTCGGCATAAATGCACCGCTACCCACTTTCACGTCCATCACCAGCGCATCCAGACCTTCCGCCAGTTTCTTCGCCAGGATCGAGGCAGTGATCAGCGGGATGGAGTCCACGGTTGCGGTAATATCACGGGTCGCGTAGAAACGTTTATCAGCCGGAGCCAGTGAACTGGTCTGACCGATAATCGCCACGCCGACGTCTTTAATAATTTCGCGGAAACGGTTGTCATCCGGGAAAATGTCGAAGCCAGGGATGGATTCCAGTTTGTCGAGCGTACCGCCAGTATGACCGAGGCCGCGACCGGAGATCATCGGAATATAGCCGCCGCAGGCTGCGACCATCGGCCCCAACATCAGCGAAGTCACATCGCCGACGCCACCGGTGGAGTGTTTATCAACAATCGGGCCATTCAGATGCAGGCTTTTCCAGTCGAGAACGGTTCCTGAATCTCGCATCGCCATGGTCAGCGAGACACGCTCAGGCATTGTCATATCGTGGAAGAAAATGGTCATCGCGAGGGCGGCAATCTGCCCTTCGGAGATAGTGTTGTCGCGAATGCCGTTGATAAAGAAACGAATTTCTTCATCGCTCAGCGCATGACCATCACGTTTTTTACGAATAATTTCTTGTGCGAGAAACAAGGTAACCTCCCGTGGAATAAGTTTGAAGGTGTTGTTGCCAGATGGCGGATGTTGTTATTGCCTGATGCTGACCGATTCTTATCATGCCTACACGGCACTCGCCCGTAGGCCGGATAAGGCGTTCGCGCCGCATCAGGCAGCACTGCTGACTGCCTGATGCGACGCTGACGCGTCTTATCAGGCCTACTGGGGGCATCCGGCATCCACCCTCTGGCAAAAGGCAGCTTAGTAGCTGCTTGCGCTCTTACCGTCGCCGTGGCCCAGCGCTTTCAGCAGGCTTGCCAGCAGGCTGGAAGCGCCAAAGCGGTAGTGACGCGCATCAGCCCAGTCAGCGCCGAACAGTTCATCTGCGATGGCGAGATATTTCTGCGCATCTTCCGCAGTACGCACGCCGCCCGCCGGTTTGAAACCAACGGTTTTTTCTACGCCCATGTCGCGGATCACTTCCATCATGATGCGCGCGCTTTCCGGCGTCGCGTTCACTGCCACTTTACCGGTAGAGGTTTTGATGAAGTCAGCACCCGCTTTGATAGAGATTTCAGACGCTTTGCGGATCAGCGCTTCGTCTTTCAGTTCGCCGGTTTCGATGATCACTTTCAGCAGTACGTTAGCCGCTGCGCAAGCCTCTTTACAGGCTTTCACCAGGTCAAAACCAACCTGCTCGTTACCCGCCATCAGCGCGCGGTACGGGAACACCACGTCAACTTCATCGGCACCGTAGGCGATTGCCGCACGGGTTTCTGCCAGCGCGATGTCGATGTCGTCGTTACCGTGTGGGAAGTTGGTTACCGTAGCGATACGGATTTCCGGGGTACCCTGCTCTTTCAGCGTTTTGCGAGCAATCGGGATAAAGCGAGGATAGATACAGATAGCGGCGGTATTGCCGACCGGAGTTTTGGCCTGATGACACAGGGCGATCACTTTCTCGTCGGTGTCGTCGTCATTCAGGGTGGTCAGGTCCATCAATTTCAGTGCACGCAGGCTGCTTGCTTTCAGATCAGTCATTTCATTCTCCTGGCTTGTCGCCAATAAAATTCACCTTGCGAGTTTGTTAGTATTCTAACATCTACTCCGCAACACACTTCGATATACATCACAATTAAGGAAATCTACTTACAAGTTTGCATCACTGTAATGCGATCTGGTTCAAATAATTCACTTTCAAATGAATGCGTCAGTGGTGGCAAACGCATCAGGATCAAAGTGAACATCACGAAACTTCTTACAATGGCGCATCACCTTCGGCATAAAAGGAAAAGAAGATGCCCACTTCTCATGAAATTGCACTGCAACAACGTTGCCAGCAAATTGTCACCAGCCCGGTACTTAGCCCGGAGCAGAAGCGCCATTTTCTGGCGCTGGAAGCAGAAAACAATCTGCCTTATCCGCAGCTTCCTGCCGAAGCCCGCCGCGCGCTGGATGAGGGTGTAATCTGCGATATGTTTGAAGGTCATGCGCCGTACAAACCGCGCTATGTCTTACCCGATTACGCCCGTTTTCTGGCGAACGGTTCCGAATGGCTGGAGCTGGAAGGCGCGAAAGATCTTGATGATGCACTCTCTCTGCTGACCATTCTTTACCACCACGTACCATCGGTCACATCGATGCCGGTCTACCTGGGGCAACTGGATGCGTTGTTGCAGCCGTATGTTAGAATTCTAACACAGGACGAGATCGATATTCGAATAAAACGTTTCTGGCGTTACCTCGACAGAACCCTGCCAGACGCCTTTATGCACGCCAATATCGGCCCGTCTGATTCGCCCATCACCCGTGCAATCTTACGTGCAGATGCAGAGCTGAAGCAGGTTTCACCGAACCTGACCTTTATCTACGATCCTGAAATCACCCCTGATGATCTGCTGCTGGAAGTGGCGAAAAACATCTGCGAATGTAGCAAACCGCACATCGCCAACGGTCCGGTGCATGATAAAATTTTCACAAAAGGGGGCTACGGGATTGTGAGCTGTTACAACTCACTGCCGCTGGCGGGTGGTGGCAGCACGCTGGTACGCCTTAACCTGAAAGCCATTGCCGAGCGCAGTGAATCGCTGGATGACTTCTTTACGCGCACTCTACCGCACTACTGCCAGCAGCAGATCGCCATCATCGATGCGCGGTGTGAATTCCTCTATCAACAATCACACTTCTTTGAGAATAGCTTCCTGGTGAAAGAAGGGCTGATTAACCCTGAACGTTTTGTGCCAATGTTTGGCATGTATGGGCTGGCGGAAGCAGTTAACTTGCTGTGCGAGAAAGATGGGATTGCCGCGCGCTACGGTAAAGAAGCCGCCGCAAATGAAGTGGGTTATCGCATCAGCGCACAACTGGCGGAGTTTGTCGCCAATACCCCCGTGAAATATGGCTGGCAAAAACGCGCCATGTTACACGCACAGTCGGGGATCAGTTCTGATATCGGCACCACGCCGGGCGCGCGTTTGCCGTATGGTGATGAGCCAGATCCGATTACTCATCTGCAAACTGTCGCCCCGCATCATGCTTATTATTATTCCGGCATCAGCGACATTCTGACGCTCGACGAAACCATCAAACGTAACCCGCAGGCACTGGTACAGCTTTGCCTCGGTGCCTTTAAAGCCGGAATGCGTGAATTTACCGCCAATGTCAGCGGTAACGATCTGGTTCGCGTTACCGGTTATATGGTGCGTTTGTCGGATTTAGAAAAATATCGCGCCGAAGGTTCACGCACCAACACCACCTGGCTGGGAGAAGAAGCCGCACGCAACACTCGTATTCTGGAACGCCAGCCGCGCGTGATAAGCCATGAACAGCAGATGCGCTTTAGTCAGTAAGATTATCCCCTTCTCCTGCGTTGACGGGCCAGGCAGTCGTCTGGCTCTGTTTTTGCAGGGCTGCAATCTGCGCTGCAAAAACTGTCACAATCCGTGGACGATGGGACGCTGCAATGACTGCGGAGAGTGCGTGCCGCAGTGTCCGCATCAGGCGTTGCAGATTGTTAACGGCAAAGTGGTGTGGAACGCTGTGGTTTGCGAGCAATGTGATACCTGCCTGAAGATGTGTCCACAACATGCCACGCCGATGGCGCAATCCATGAGCGTGGACGAGGTGCTTAGCCATATCCGCAAAGCGGTGCTGTTTATTGAAGGGATAACGGTAAGCGGCGGCGAAGCCACGACCCAGCTGCCGTTTGTGGTGGCGTTGTTTACTGCCATCAAAAACGATCCGCAACTGTGCCATCTCACCTGTCTGGTGGACAGTAACGGTATGTTGAGCGAAACCGGCTGGGAAAAATTACTCCCGGTGTGCGACGGCGCAATGCTCGATCTCAAAGCGTGGGGGAGCGAATGTCATCAGCAATTAACCGGACGCGATAATCAGCAGATTAAGCGCAGCATCTGTTTGCTTGCCGAGCGCGGCAAGCTGGCGGAACTGCGTTTGCTGGTAATCCCAGGCCAGGTGGATTATTTGCAACACATCGATGAGCTGGCGGCGTTTATCAAGGGACTTGGCGATGTTCCGGTACGCCTGAACGCGTTTCATGCCCACGGCGTGTATGGCGAGGCGCAAAGCTGGCCGAGTGCCACGCCGGAAGACGTTGAGCCATTGGCTGATGCGTTAAAGGTGCGCGGGGTGAGCCGGTTAATATTTCCGGCGCTATATTTGTGACATGCCGGATACGGCCTATGGTTCGGCACAGACTTGTAGGTCTGATAAGACGCGTCAAGCGTCGCATCAGGCATTGTGCGCCAACTGCCGGATGCGGCGTGAACGCCTTATCCGGCCTACGGTTCGGCACAGACTTGTAGGCATGATAAGACGCGTCAAGCGTCGCATCAGGCATTGTGCGCCAACTGCCGGATGCGGCGTGAACGCCTTATCCGGCCTACGGTTCGGCACAGACTTGTAGGCATGATAAGACGCGTCAAGCGTCGCATCAGGCATTGTGCGCCAACTGCCGGATGCGGCGTGAACGCCTTATCCGGCCTACGGTTCGGCACAGACTTGTAGGCATGATAAGACGCGTCAAGCGTCGCATCAGGCATTGTGCGCCAACTGCCGGATGCGGCGTAAACGCCTTATCCGGCCTACGGCACGTTAAACAACGCATATGTGTTATTAAGCAACACTTCGGCAATCTCATCCGCAGGTTCCGGGCGTAACTCGCAAAGCACAGCAAACACCCCGGCGGCCTGTTCCGGGCGGTTAGGCTGCCCCTGAAAACCGTTGAGCGGCATATCCGGCGCGTCGGTTTCCAGCAACAACGATGCCAGCGGTAATTTTGCGATGACATCGCGGGTTTTACTGGCGCGTGGATAGGTGATAGTGCCGCCTACGCCAATTTTGTAGCCCAGCTGTACAAACCGTTCAGCCTGTTGCAGGCTGCCGGAAAAACCGTGAACCACGCCAGTGCGCGATAAATCGTGGCGTTTAAGATGCATCGCCAGTTTGTCGTGCGTGCGCCGTGAATGCAGGATCACCGGCAGATCGTAGCGTTTCGCCAGTTTCAGTTGTTCGTCGAGTAACCACTGCTGCCTCTCAAATTGCGGATCGTCGCCGAAGAGATCCAGACCGATCTCCCCCACTGCCACCACCTTCGCCGGACGCCTTTCCAGCGCCTGCTGTAGCTGATCAAGAGACACATCGCTATGTTTTTCTAACATCCCCGGATGCAACCCTAACGAGGCATACAGCGGTTGATAATTTTCCGCTAATGCCAACACACGGGCAAAATTTGCCGCCTCTGTCGCCGGAACAATGATCTTGCCTACGCCCGCTTGTGCCGCGCGTTGCAGGCTGGCCTCTTCATCGCCACTAAAAGGCGGGAAATCAAAATGGCAGTGGGTATCGATAAAACGGCAAATCAAGCCAGATCCTCATTGTTAAATGTCGGGTCGTTCGCCTGCGGAGCGTCGCTCACTTCGGCAACCAGCGTATCGTTGGCGACTGGCGCAGGCGGAATGACAATCGATTCCGGCGTCACCACTGGCACCAGATGGCGGGTTAGCGGCGCTTTTTCAGTTAATAGCTTGCCAACCGTTGCCAGGAAATAACGACCGCATAAACGCCCAAGTTTATAGTCTTCACGCAGCGCCGGAATCCGACTGCCAAGCGCGATACTATGCAATGGCTTCGGCGGATAAATTTCGAATATCCGCAGTTTGCCCGGTGGTTTCTCAATAAATTGCTGAATGTCACGATAGCTGGTTTCATGATGCTGCACCAGATTGACCAGCGGCTGCAGGCTACTGTCACCCAGCCAGCGTTCCATGCGTTTGAACCACTGCGGCGTGTAGTACATTTGCGACGGCACGGTGCGGATGACGACCAACGTTTTTGCTCCCTGCCTTGCCGCCTCTTTAACCGGAATCGCATCACTGATCCCGCCATCCAGGTAGTTAATGCCTTCCAGCGACACTCCGCTACGATAAAAGCCAGGTATCGCACTGGAGGCGCGAATCACATCCAGCCAGTTTTGTTTGGTTGGTAAAAAGTAATTCGGCGCATAGTCATCCTGACGACAGGCGCACATATAAAACGATTTGCCGCTGTCAAACAACCGCGCGGCGGTATCCATTTGCAACGGCATCTGGCTTGCAGTGGCCTCCACCAGCCAGTCGAGATCGATAAGATTTCCTCCACGGACAAAGCGCAATGGATCGAAAAATTCGCGTTTTGTGGTATAGCGCATGATGACTTTGCGCGCGTAACCGGGCTGATTGCAGATATACGCCGAGAGGTTCTGCGCCCCGGCAGATGTGCCGAGATAAAGATCGAAAGGATTAAACTGCGCGCGCATAAACTCATCCAGCACGCCAGCCGTGAAAATTCCACGCTGTCCGCCGCCTTCGCACACCAGAGCTATTCGTCCAGGCTGGAACGGCCTTAGCGACAACGGCGCAATATTACCAAGCGTTACAGGTATTCGCTGCCCCACCTCTGCCTTCCTGTTTTTGTTGTGAAAGAATGACAAAGTAACGCAATTTATTATTCGCTAAAACCGCAAAAGCCAGTCCACTGGACTGGCTTTGGATAAAATTTTCTTAATGGTCTGAAATCTAGGGTCGTTTTCGGCCCATGAACAAACTCACCAGGAACAGAATAATCCCGACGACAAAGACAATTTTAGCTGCGCCTGCAGCGGTACCGGCCAGACCACCAAACCCAAGTGCGGCGGCGATTAACGCGATAACCAGAAATATGATGCCCCAACGAAACATAAGCGTCTCCTTTACCATAGTTAATGTCACCGCTTGATATGAGCGTGAAAATCACTCAATGCGATATTTTTAGTGTGGTGCACATCGCGCCTCCCGACAAAGTTCGGGAGGACGAATTACGACGAATTACTTAGTTTTCAGATCATTTTTAACGCTTTTCACACCATCTACCGCTTTGGCGATACTTTCAGCACGGTCGCTCTGTGCCTGGGAATCGACGGTACCGGAGAGCTGAACCACGCCGTCGGTGGTTTCAACTTTCACATGACGGGAAGGGACGATATCGTCCGCCAGCAGTTTGGCTTTGATTTCACTGGTGGTGGCGGTGTCACCCGCGTAGCCCTTCACAGAGCCTTCTTTAGCGTCGCGAACGTGCAGTTTGTCGCTGACAGAGGTCACCCCTTCAACGCCTTTCGCCACTTTCACTGCCTCTTCGGCCTGGGCCTGGCTTTCAACGAAACCGCTCAGGGTCACGACTTTTTGATCGGTTTTGACAGAGATATCGGTGCTCTTGATGTTGTCATGATCCACCAGGGCCGCCTTCACTTTCGCGGTGATGGCGCTGTCATCCATGAAATTACCGACTTTATTCATAGAGCTATCGACTTTTTGCCCTGCGCTTTCATTGGTAGTCTGCGCGTTGTTTTCCGCGTAGGCAGAGCCGGTCGCGACGGCAGAGGTCAACATTACAGCCAGCAGAGTTTTCGAAATCTTCAGTCTTGTCATAGTCATCGATTTATTCCTGTATGTTTGCTCGTAATTTGAGCCTGGCAACACGAGGTTGCATTGCTGAATAGGGAGAGACTTCACCCTCTACAGAAGTCAATGGTCGCCATCACAAAAGCGATGGGTGATGAATAACGACCATTACAGCCTCTGAATCAGTTATTAATATCGGTAGAATGACAATCGACGGCTTTAGATACTGATATCTACGCATTGAACGGTATTTAACGCCGTCAGAAATGTCATTACTTTGTTAAATATAGATCACAATTTTGAAACCGCTCGGGATATCAGCTAAAACATAAGCAAAAGTGAATGTTTTAAGAACATTCCGTAAGCGGCTAATAAGGAAGGGAAATTGACAGGGCGCAGCGGCTACCGCGCCCTGGAGGCAAGAATTAATGCTCGCGGGTCTGGTGGAACTGAACGTCCGGATAACGTTCCTGCGCCAGGCGCAGGTTGACCATGCTGGTAGCGATGTAAGCGAGGTTATCGCCGCCATCAAGCGCCAGTTGGCTTTCGTTCTTACGCTTGAACTCTTCGAATTTCTTCGCGTCCGCACATTCTACCCAGCGGGCAGTGGCAACGTTGACTGACTCATACACTGCTTCAACGTTGTATTCGCTCTTCAGACGCGCTACCACCACATCAAACTGCAGCACACCAACCGCACCAACGATCAGATCGTTGTTGGAGATCGGACGGAACACCTGCACTGCGCCCTCTTCGGAAAGCTGTACCAGCCCTTTAAGCAGCTGTTTTTGCTTCAGCGGATCTTTCAGGCGGATACGACGGAACAGTTCCGGCGCGAAGTTCGGAATACCGGTGAACTTCATCATCTCACCCTGGGTAAAGGTGTCGCCGATCTGAATAGTGCCGTGGTTATGCAGGCCGAGGATATCGCCCGGATACGCTTCTTCAACGTGCGAACGGTCACCCGCCATAAAGGTCAGCGCGTCGGAGATCACCACATCTTTCGCAGTACGCACCTGGCGCAGCTTCATGCCTTTTTCATATTTACCGGACACCACACGCATAAACGCCACGCGGTCGCGGTGTTTCGGGTCCATGTTGGCCTGAATTTTAAATACGAAGCCTGTAAATTTGTCTTCGCTCGCCTCTACGGTACGGGTATCAGTCTGACGCGGCATCGGCGCAGGGGCCCACTCCACCAGGCCATCCAGCATATGATCAACGCCAAAGTTACCCAGCGCAGTACCGAAGAATACCGGAGTGATTTCGCCCGCAAGGAACAGCTCTTTGTCGAACTCGTTAGACGCGCCTTTCACCAGTTCCAGTTCGTCACGTAGCTGCTGTGCCAGATCTTCACCAACCGCAGCGTCGAGATCCGGGTTATTCAGCCCTTTAACAATGCGGACTTCCTGAATCGTGTGGCCTTTACCGCTCTGATAGAGATAGGTTTCATCTTTATAAAGGTGGTAAACGCCTTTAAACAGCTTGCCGCAGCCAATCGGCCAGGTGATCGGTGCGCAGCCGATTTTCAGCTCGTTCTCAACTTCATCGAGCAGCTCCATCGGGTCGCGGATATCACGGTCAAGTTTGTTCATAAAGGTGAGGATCGGCGTGTCGCGCAGACGGGTAACTTCCATCAGCTTACGGGTACGATCTTCAACACCTTTTGCAGCGTCGATAACCATCAGGCAGCAGTCCACCGCCGTCAGGGTACGATAGGTATCTTCCGAGAAGTCTTCGTGCCCCGGGGTGTCGAGCAGGTTAACCAGGCAATCGTGATACGGAAACTGCATCACAGAAGTAGTAATGGAGATCCCACGCTGCTTTTCCATCTCCATCCAGTCCGACTTAGCGTGCTGGTTGGAACCACGGCCTTTTACTGTACCGGCGGTCTGAATAGCCTGTCCGAACAGCAGCACCTTCTCGGTGATGGTAGTCTTACCGGCGTCCGGGTGAGAAATAATGGCAAAAGTGCGGCGCTTCGCCACCTCTTGCAAATAAGGAGACAACGTCATAATTCTTTCTTCTTGAGTAAGCGGCATCGCGCCGCGCTTGTTGAAAACGAAAAATTGCGGCTATTTTACCCATCAACGGGGGGGAGGCAATCAGTGTTTACACAGGAGCTGCTCCAGTTCGTGCAACGAAGAAACGGTCCAGGTAGGCGCGATGCCTTCTGGTTGCTCGCGATTGTGCGCATTCAGCCAGCAGGTCGCAAGCCCGGCGTTGATGCCACCGAGAATATCGGACTCGGCAGTGTCGCCAACCATCAGCACGCGTGAACGGTCAGGATTGCCCGCCTGTTCCAGCGCATAATCGAAAATTTTCTTATTCGGTTTGGCTACGCCAACTTCTTCGGAAATCACCAACAAATCGAAATAATCACGCAGGCCCGTGCGTTCCAGACGCACTTGCTGCAAGGCGCTAAAGCCGTTGGTGATGATGCCGATTTTGGCGTTGCCACGAATGGCGTTAAGCAGAGAAACCGCGCCCGGCAGCGGCGTACAGATTTCCGCCATCGCATTAATAAAGGCTTCGTTGAGTTTACCCGGCTCGACGTTCAGTCGTTCGGCCCAGCTCTCAAACCGCCCGTGCTGAAGCTGTAATGAAGTGATCGCGCCGTTTTGATAATCCACCCACAGTGGCTTGTTAACGGCCTGATAGTCCTGAAAATCTTCAGCGGTAAAGGTGACGCTGTAATCAAGAAACATCCGCTGCAGGCCGGTGAATGAGTCAAAGGTAAACAGCGTTTCATCGGCATCAAAGAAAATCCAGTCCCACTTCATTATTCCACCTTGTCTTACATACTGATTGGCAACGCCATGATGATGGCGTCTTCGCGACCGTCCGTGGTGGGGTAGTAATTGCGGCGAATCGTCGCCTCGTTAAAGCCTAAACTTTCGTACAGTGCAATGGCGGCAGCGTTTGAGGCACGGACTTCCAGCCATAGCGTCGCCACGCCGCGTTTTTCCAGTTCGTCGATCAGATGTTCCAGCAGCGCCCTTCCCAATCCCTGACGCTGATAGTCAGGATCGACCGCAATATTGAACAATGTAGCTTCATCCAGCACTACTTGCGTAATCGCAAACGCCGCCATTTTGCCGTTTTGCGTTAACTGAAAGTTGAGATAACGCTCGCCCTGGTTGCTGGCAAAGGTTTTTTCACTCCACGGAAAGGCGTGGGCGCGTTGTTCAATGTGGTAAGCCGCTGGTAAATCAGTCGTTTCGAGGGAAGAAATCGTGTTCATATGTGCAAATTTGTTGCCATAACGCGGCGCGTGCCGTTGGGTTTGCCCGTAATTCGGTGAGCGCCGGTGATGCCACCTGAGCGCCTTCCAGTGATAGCGGTTCGTCAGTACCCAACCGCCAGCTGTTGCAGCGACTGCCTTGCGGCAGCATCGCGATTTTTTCTGGCGTCAGTTGCAGCACTTGATCGGGGCTGACGGTTAATGCGCGCAGAACATCGCTCACCAGAGGATCGGTCAGGGCGGGAAGATCGTTTGCCACCATCACCAGACGGACGTGTGCCGGGATCGCAATCGCAATCTCCCCCTGCAACGCGCCAGGGCGACGCAGCGACCACTGGGTAATGCCCAGTTGCTGTAACTGCCAGTCTCGTCGGGATGTCATAGCGAATCGCTCCTGTTGTCAGGGGCGCAAATATAGCAAATTCGTCGATACCGCGCCAACATATGGCTATAATCGCCGCCAGTATCAATTGAGGAGCATTCCATGTCTGCATTTACCCCGGCAAGTGAAGTCTTGCTGCGTCACAGTGATGATTTCGAACAAAGCCGTATTCTTTTTGCCGGAGACTTACAGGATGACCTGCCCGCGCGTTTAGATACCGCGGCCAGCCGTGCTCATACCCAGCAATTCCACCATTGGCAGGTGTTAAGCCGCCAGATGGGGGATAACGCCCGTTTCAGTCTGGTCGCCACGGCGGATGATGTCGCAGATTGCAATACGCTGATTTACTACTGGCCGAAGAACAAACCGGAAGCCCAGTTCCAGTTGATGAATTTACTTTCTCTACTGCCGGTGGGCACGGATATTTTTGTCGTTGGCGAGAACCGCAGCGGCGTGCGCAGCGCCGAACAGATGCTGGCAGATTATGCGCCGTTGAATAAAGTCGACAGCGCCCGTCGCTGTGGCCTCTATTTTGGTCGTCTGGAAAAACAGCCGGAATTTGATGCCGATAAATTCTGGGGCGAATACAGCGTCGATGGCCTGACAGTCAAAACGCTGCCTGGCGTGTTTAGCCGCGACGGTCTGGATGTCGGTAGCCAGTTACTGCTCTCGACGTTAACTCCGCACACGAAAGGTAAAGTACTGGATGTCGGCTGTGGCGCGGGCGTGCTTTCTGTTGCCTTTGCGCGCCATTCACCGAAAATTCGTCTCACTCTGTGCGATGTCTCTGCGCCAGCGGTAGAAGCCAGCCGCGCAACACTTGCGGCCAACGGTGTTGAAGGTGAAGTCTTTGCCAGTAACGTCTTTTCCGAGGTGAAAGGTCGTTTTGATATGATCATCTCCAACCCGCCGTTCCACGATGGGATGCAAACCAGCCTCGATGCGGCGCAAACGCTGATTCGCGGCGCGGTGCGTCATCTTAATAGCGGCGGCGAGCTGCGAATTGTAGCGAACGCCTTCCTGCCTTACCCGGACGTGCTGGATGAGACATTTGGCTTCCACGAAGTGATCGCGCAAACCGGGCGCTTCAAGGTGTATCGCGCCATTATGACCCGCCAGGCGAAGAAAGGTTAAGTATCCCGCCTTATCCGACCTACCAAACCTGCACGTTACCCCGTAGGCCAGATAAGACGCGCTAGCGTCGCATCTGGCATCTGCCCCCGTATGCCGTGTCGGATGCGGCGTGAACGCCTTATCCGACCTACCAAACCTGCACGTTAGCCCTTCGTAGGCCAGATAAGGCGCGCCCGCGTCGCATCTGGCATCTGCACCCAAATACCGTGTCGGATGCGGCGTGAACGCCTTATCCGACCTACAAAACCTGCACGTTAGTTTCCTGATGGCCATTTTTCCAGCAATTACACCTCCGGCGATAATTAACTATTGACGAAAAGCTGAAAACCACTAGAATGCGCCTCCGTGGTAGCAATTCTTTTTAAGAATTGATGGTATGCGAAGGTGGCGGAATTGGTAGACGCGCTAGCTTCAGGTGTTAGTGTCCTTACGGACGTGGGGGTTCAAGTCCCCCCCCTCGCACCAAAAACCACGTTGATATTGCTCGCACTGGGCGAAGGTGGCGGAATTGGTAGACGCGCTAGCTTCAGGTGTTAGTGTTCTTACGGACGTGGGGGTTCAAGTCCCCCCCCTCGCACCAAACGAGGCGATATCAAAAAAAGTAAGATGACTGTGCGAAGGTGGCGGAATTGGTAGACGCGCTAGCTTCAGGTGTTAGTGTCCTTACGGACGTGGGGGTTCAAGTCCCCCCCCTCGCACCAATTATCTTTACTTCCTTTCTTGTTTCTTCCCTGATTTTTCATCCCTGATTCAAATTCATTATCATCAGCATGATGCCAGCAATAAGCGCCAGGCACGATGGCAGCAAAACGTAATGCCGCAACTGTTTGTGATACAGCATCACCGGCGTCAATATTAATCCCATCAGAATGACAATCCGCCACTGATCCGGCGATAAATCCGCATACATCAGCCCTGCAATCAGCAATCCCGGCAGCAACACTCCCCAGCCACTGCCCAGCGTACGTTGCAACATGGTTTCATCTCTTTCATTGATAATGATAACTAATATCATATGATAATTTTTATCATTTGCAAGCCAGAGAAATCCCTTGCTATCGGGTAAACCTATCGCTAGGATTATCAATCATTATCATTTAGATTACTATCCCGATTATGGCCTATCGTTCCGCACCGCTCTATGAAGATGTTATCTGGCGAACGCATCTCCAGCCGCAGGATGCTGGGCTTGCACAAGCCATACGGGCGACGATCGCCGAACATCGTGAACATTTGCTCGAGTTTATCCGCCTGGATGAACCCGCTCCGCTTAACGCCATGACGCTGGCGCAATGGTCATCAACGAATGCGCTAAGTTCTCTACTGGCGGTCTATTCCGATCATATCTATCGCAACCAACCAACGATGATCCGCGAGAACAAACCGCTGATCTCACTATGGGCGCAATGGTATATCGGCCTGATGGTGCCACCATTAATGTTGGCGCTGCTGACGCAGGAAAAAGCATTAGATGTGTCGCCGGAACATTTCCACGTTGAGTTTCACGAAACCGGACGCGCCGCCTGTTTCTGGGTCGATGTGTGTGAAGATAAAAACGCAACACTACATTCGCCGCAGCAGCGAATGGAAACGTTAATCAGTCAGGCGCTGGTTCCGGTAGTGCAGGCATTAGAAGCAACGGGAGAGATCAACGGCAAACTTATCTGGAGCAATACCGGTTATTTGATCAACTGGTATCTGACTGAGATGAAACAGCTGCTTGGCGAGGCGACGGTTGAATCGCTGCGCCATGCCCTCTTTTTTGAGAAAATGCTCACGAACGGTGAAGATAATCCACTCTGGCGTACCGTGGTACTGCGCGACGGCCTGCTGGTGCGCCGCACTTGCTGCCAGCGTTATCGCTTACCGGATGTGCAGCAATGTGGCGATTGTATGCTGAAATGAAAGCACTGCCGGGGAAGTAAACCCGGCATCATGCGGATTAATAGGGATGCAACACATTACTTGCTTCGCAATGCCGCATACATAACAGAATATCTGCGGCCTCCAACAACCCTGCATCAGAACTTACGCCCAGTTTCGACATCACATTAAATTTATGTGCACGGATCGTTTTGATATTGCGTTTAAGCTGCTCGGCAATTTGTGTCATTGAGTAGCCACGCGACATAAAGCGCAATATTTCTCTCTCCGTCGGGCTTAGCGTTCGGCTTTGATTAATGTACCACTGATTGTTCAGTCGGTCGGTCGCCTGACGTACACCATTTAATGACAAAAAGAGTTCCTGATGAAAAATCTCCAGCGTTGACGCTTTACTTAATACACCGTCCAGCGGTGATGGCGACAATGAGCCGATCAGCCGAGCTTCAATATCATCATCCGCAATAACTAAACGCCGGGTACGCGGAAACTTAATCGCCAGTTCAGTCAGGCAAGATAATCCCTCTCTACGCTCACCTCTCATGGCAGAAAAAGAAAAAATGACCGCCGCAAACGAGATCCGCGACATGGCATCCTGAAATGACTCCTGACTGGTATAGGTATGGAGCTTATAAGGGTTACCCGCAAACTTTCTGAATAAACTCTCAATACCGATACTACTCATGACGCATTTTTCTATGAGTGCGACATTTCTCTTCTTAATTCGGCTGTGTTCCATTCTGCGGCATCTCCATAAACAGAAGGCAAGTTAAGTTCTCTTGCACCCTGTGCGCTATTTATCCATGCATACATTTCAGCGTTGCTGTGAATTGCCAGTCGACGCATCGCACTGTTTTTTTGGGCGCTGATAGTTTTATTACTTTTCTTAAGCAATGAAGCTATCTGGTTGATGCCCCATCCTTTACCTAATAGCCGCAGTACCTTGCGCTCTGAAAGAGTGAGAATGACGGAGCGATAGCTAAAATCATGAGTTTCAGTCATTGCCGGAGAGGTCAGCATGGCGCTGATACGCTCTGCGTGCGTATTGCCGGAACGTACGGTCTTGACCAGATTCTCAATGGGTTCAACATCAGACAATAACGTCGCCGTAGGGCACATAAGCAGTTCTACTGCCTGGGAATACCAGGAGCGTGACACCATGAAAACCCAGTGAATTTCCCGATATTGTGAGATTAAAGAATAATAATGTTCACAAACAGAACGTGGATCTTCACTTTCACCGGCTAAATCAGCAATGACTAATCCGGAACGACGTAATTGTAATAAGGTAAGGTCCTCCGCAGAGGCGCTGGATATTATTTCATATTCAGGGAAGTGAGTCCTCATGACCTCTTTTAACCCTGCTTGCATAACAGGTATTTTACTGATAACAATTCCATTTTTGCAGCATCCTGGCAACATATTTCCTCCACATCCACTGTCTAAAAATTATGATGGTTTATTCAGGATATTCATTCCTTAAATGTTTCCAGCAAATTAATAGATTAAGCGAATAAATTATCCTTAGCATTCACTTTCATATCAGCATACTCCTGCTGCACAACAACTCCACTGCATGTGTCAGAAGGTTAGCATCAAATGATAACCTGGTGAAATAGCCTGGAGACATTTAAAATATCTACATTAAGTTGTTAGAAATACTTAATGAAAAACAGAATTCTCATTCATTTAATTTATAATTAACTGATATCCCTTCCAGTAGAATGCAAAATCACACAATCAATATTTATTCAATAAAATCTGATAGTTTTAACTTGTAAAAATTAAAAAACGCGCCCAGTTATCTTTTATCCTGATTCGTAAAGGCTAAACAATAAATTCATTATAGTGATAATATTCATGTGATAATTTATTTGCGACGAGAGATAATTCGCTTTTTATCACCGAGCTTCTCCCGATAACCAGGATTAATCAGCGCAATTTTGATCTTAACCTACCGCAAAACAACCGTGCTTCATGATACAAATGGATTCTCATTATCTGAACAATACGCAGCACGTCTATGACAAAGGGCGAGTTATGCAAACTGAGCAACAGCGAGCCGTAACACGGCTTTGTATCCAGTGTGGATTATTTCTTTTGCAACATGGTGCGGAAAGCGCGTTGGTTGATGAGCTTTCCTCACGACTGGGTCGGGCGCTGGGAATGGACAGCGTCGAAAGTTCTATCTCTTCGAACGCCATAGTGCTGACAACTATTAAAGATGGGCAATGCCTGACATCGACACGAAAAAATCAAGATCGCGGCATTAATATGCATGTGGTGACTGAAGTCCAGCACATTGTGATTCTGGCGGAGCATCATCTGCTGGATTACAAAGGTGTAGAGAAACGATTTAGCCAAATTCAGCCATTACGTTACCCGAGATGGCTGGTAGCCTTAATGGTCGGCCTTTCTTGCGCCTGTTTCTGTAAACTCAATAAAGGTGGCTGGGATGGTGCCGTCATCACCTTCTTTGCCAGTACGGTCGCGATGTATATCCGCCAGCTGCTGGCACAACGTCATCTTCATCCACAGATCAACTTTTGCCTCACCGCTTTCGCCGCCACCACCATTTCCGGTTTGCTTTTGCAACTTCCCACTTTCAGCAATACACCCACTATCGCGATGGCCGCCAGCGTTCTGCTGCTGGTGCCGGGTTTTCCGTTGATTAATGCCGTCGCCGATATGTTTAAAGGCCACATCAATACCGGACTGGCACGCTGGGCGATCGCCAGTCTGCTGACACTGGCTACCTGCGTCGGCGTAGTAATGGCACTGACGATTTGGGGGCTACGCGGATGGGTGTGATCGAATTTCTGTTAGCGTTGGCGCAGGATATGATCCTCGCCGCCATTCCTGCGGTCGGCTTTGCGATGGTGTTCAACGTTCCCGTGCGGGCGTTACGCTGGTGTGCGCTGCTTGGCTCGATAGGTCATGGTTCCCGAATGATCTTAATGACCAGCGGGCTGAATATTGAGTGGTCAACTTTTATGGCTTCTATGCTGGTCGGCACCATTGGTATTCAATGGTCGCGCTGGTATCTGGCGCATCCGAAAGTGTTTACCGTGGCGGCTGTTATTCCTATGTTCCCTGGCATATCGGCTTATACCGCAATGATTTCGGCGGTAAAAATCAGCCAGCTAGGTTACAGCGAACCGTTGATGATTACCCTGTTAACCAACTTTCTTACAGCTTCATCAATTGTTGGTGCGTTATCCATCGGTCTTTCCATTCCTGGATTATGGTTGTACCGCAAGCGCCCTCGCGTATAAAATTGCCTCGCTTAAGCACACGGATGAGAGACAGCCTCCTCTCCTCCGTGTGTTACTATAAAAGTTATCTCCCTTCTCGTTCATCGTTCCATATTTGAGAAACAGTATGTCTTCCAGAGTTTTGACCCCGGACGTCGTTGGTATTGACGCCCTGGTACACGATCACCAAACCGTTCTGGCAAAAGCTGAAGGCGGTGTGGTTGCCGTATTTGCTAACAATGCCCCGGCGTTTTATGCCGTCACGCCTGCACGCCTGGCTGAACTGCTAGCGCTGGAAGAAAAGCTGGCGCGTCCGGGAAGCGATGTCGCTCTGGACGATCAACTCTATCAGGAACCGCAAGCTGCTCCCGTTGCTGTACCCATGGGGAAATTCGCCATGTATCCGGACTGGCAACCCGATGCCGACTTTATCCGCCTGGCGGCGCTATGGGGCGTGGCACTAAGAGCGCCGGTGACCACCGAAGAACTGGCCTCATTCATTGCCTACTGGCAGGCGGAAGGTAAAGTCTTTCACCATGTGCAGTGGCAACAAAAACTGGCGCGCAGCCTGCAAATCGGTCGTGCCAGCAACGGCGGACTGCCTAAACGAGATGTGAATACGGTCAGTGAACCTGACAGCCAAATTCCACCAGGATTCAGAGGGTAACGATGAAAAACGTTGGCGACCTGATGCAACGCCTGCAAAAAATGATGCCTGCCCATATCAAACCTGCTTTCAAAACGGGTGAAGAACTACTGGCCTGGCAGAAAGAACAAGGGGCGATCCGCTCCGCCGCTCTCGAACGTGAAAATCGGGCGATGAAAATGCAGCGCACCTTTAACCGCTCCGGTATTCGTCCACTGCATCAGAACTGCTCCTTTGAGAACTATCGCGTTGAGTGTGAAGGGCAGATGAATGCGTTAAGCAAAGCGCGCCAGTATGTCGAAGAGTTTGACGGCAACATCGCCAGCTTCATCTTTTCTGGTAAGCCAGGAACCGGCAAAAACCATCTGGCGGCGGCAATCTGCAACGAGCTGCTGCTACGCGGTAAATCCGTATTGATCATCACCGTGGCCGATATTATGTCGGCGATGAAAGATACCTTCAGGAATAGCGGTACCAGCGAAGAACAACTGCTTAACGATCTGAGCAATGTTGATCTGCTGGTGATCGATGAGATCGGCGTGCAAACCGAATCGAAATACGAAAAAGTGATCATCAACCAGATCGTCGATCGCCGCTCTTCTTCCAAACGCCCAACCGGGATGCTGACCAACAGTAATATGGAAGAGATGACCAAGTTGCTGGGCGAACGCGTGATGGACCGTATGCGCCTGGGTAACAGTTTGTGGGTGATCTTCAACTGGGATAGCTACCGTAGCCGGGTAACGGGTAAAGAGTATTAATCCCCGTTTCTGGCGGTATACTGCGACACAATTCCACCTTGAGTAATGATGATGAAAACTGTTAAACATCTTCTGTGCTGTGCCATTGCCGCCAGCGCATTAATTTCCACCGGGGCACATGCTGCGTCATGGAAAGATGCGCTCTCCAGCGCCGCCAGCGAACTTGGCAACCAAAACAACACGACACAGGAAGGCGGTTGGTCGCTCGCGTCATTAACTAACTTGCTTAGCAGCGGGAACCAGGCCTTAAGCGCAGATAACATGAACAATGCCGCAGGCATTCTGCAATACTGCGCGAAGCAAAAGCTGGCTTCGGTAACCGATGCCGAAAACATCAAGAATCAGGTACTGGAAAAACTGGGCCTGAACAGTGAAGAGCAAAAAGAAGACACCAACTATCTGGATGGCATTCAGGGTTTGCTGAAAACTAAAGATGGTCAGCAACTCAATCTGGATAATATCGGAACGACTCCGCTGGCAGAAAAGGTGAAAACCAAAGCCTGCGATCTGGTGTTAAAGCAGGGGCTGAACTTCATTTCCTGAACCGCGAAACGCCGCGTTTTAGCTGTTACCCGGCTGACGCGGCTCTCTCCTGCCCTTTTCCCTGCTCCTGGACGGTTTTCCCCCTGTTACACGGGAAGCGACCGTAATCAAAAAAGTCTGTTTATAAACTAATTCCTAACAACATCGCATTTTTTTGACACTAGAATTGCAGCAATATGGCCACGCCATTACATTGTGCTTCTCAAAAAGCTTAAACGTTGGCTAAACGGCCCGGTTTAGTGAGGATCGCCCGTTGTCAGAACTACTCTCTTTCGCCCTTTTTCTCGCCTCTGTGCTGATTTACGCATGGAAAGCGGGACGTAACACTTGGTGGTTTGCAGCCACGTTAACGGTGCTGGGGCTATTTGTCGTTTTAAATATCACCCTGTTTGCCAGCGACTATTTTACTGGTGATGGTATTAACGACGCGGTTCTCTATACCTTAACCAACAGCCTGACCGGTGCTGGTGTCAGCAAATACATTCTTCCGGGTATCGGCATTGTGCTGGGGCTGACGGCGGTGTTCGGTGCGCTGGGCTGGATCCTGCGCCGTCGTCGTCATCATCCGCACCATTTTGGTTACAGCCTGCTGGCACTCTTACTGGCGTTGGGTTCAGTGGATGCCAGCCCGGCATTTCGTCAGATAACGGAACTGGTGAAGTCCCAGTCACGCGACGGCGACCCGGACTTTGCGGCTTATTATAAAGAGCCGTCGAAAACTATCCCTGACCCGAAACTCAACCTGGTTTATATCTACGGCGAAAGTCTCGAGCGGACCTATTTTGATAACGAAGCTTTCCCGGATCTCACGCCTGAACTGGGCGCGTTGAAAAATGAAGGCCTGGATTTCAGCCACACGCAGCAGCTGCCGGGAACGGATTACACGATTGCGGGTATGGTGGCTTCTCAGTGCGGCATTCCGCTTTTTGCCCCATTTGAAGGTAACGCCTCCGCTTCTGTTTCCAGCTTCTTCCCGCAGAACATCTGTCTGGGCGATATCCTGAAAAACTCGGGTTATCAGAACTATTTCGTGCAGGGCGCGAATCTGCGTTTTGCCGGTAAAGATGTGTTCCTGAAGTCGCATGGCTTCGACCACTTATACGGCTCAGAAGAGCTGAAAAGCGTGGTAGCCGACCCGCACTATCGCAACGACTGGGGATTCTACGACGATACCGTTCTCGATGAAGCGTGGAAAAAGTTTGAAGAGCTTTCCCGCTCAGGTCAGCGATTCTCACTGTTTACCCTGACAGTCGATACCCATCACCCGGATGGTTTTATCTCGCGTACCTGTAACCGCAAAAAATATGATTTTGACGGTAAGCCGAATCAGTCATTCAGCGCGGTAAGTTGCAGCCAGGAGAATATCGCGACGTTTATCAACAAAATCAAAGCGTCACCGTGGTTTAAAGATACCGTCATCGTCGTCTCTTCTGACCATTTAGCGATGAACAACACGGCGTGGAAATACCTTAATAAACAGGATCGCAATAACCTGTTTTTTGTCATCCGTGGCGACAAGCCGCAGCAAGAGACGCTGGCAGTGAAGCGTAACACGATGGATAACGGCGCGACGGTGCTGGACATTCTCGGTGGCGATAACTATCTCGGACTTGGTCGTAGCAGTTTATCCGGGCAGTCGATGTCGGAAATCTTCCTCAATATCAAAGAGAAAACATTGGCGTGGAAGCCGGATATCATCCGCCTGTGGAAATTCCCTAAAGAGATGAAAGAGTTCACCATCGACCAGCAGAAAAACATGATTGCCTTCTCGGGTAGCCATTTCCGTTTGCCGCTGCTGTTGCGGGTTTCAGACAAGCGCGTAGAACCGCTGCCGGAAAGTGAATACTCAGCACCGCTGCGTTTCCAGCTGGCCGATTTCGCTCCACGCGACAATTTCGTCTGGGTTGACCGTTGCTATAAGATGGCACAACTCTGGGCTCCGGAACTGGCACTTTCCACCGACTGGTGTGTCTCGCAAGGGCAGCTTGGCGGTCAGCAAATTGTCCAGCATGTTGATAAAACAACATGGAAGGGCAAAACGGCATTTAAAGATACGGTCATCGACATGGCGCGTTACAAAGGCAATGTCGATACGCTGAAGATTGTTGATAACGATATTCGCTACAAAGCCGACAGTTTCATCTTTAACGTCGCCGGTGCGCCAGAAGAGGTGAAACAGTTTAGCGGGATTTCCCGTCCGGAGTCGTGGGGCCGCTGGTCCAACGCGCAACTGGGCGACGAAGTAAAAATCGAGTACAAGCATCCGCTGCCGAAGAAATTTGACCTGGTGATTACCGCCAAAGCATACGGCAATAACGCCAGCCGTCCTATTCCGGTACGCGTAGGCAATGAAGAACAAACTCTTGTGCTGGGCAATGAAGTGACCACCACCACGCTGCATTTCGATAACCCAACCGATGCCGACACGCTGGTAATTGTGCCGCCGGAACCTGTCTCAACCAACGAAGGGAATATCCTCGGACACTCGCCGCGTAAGCTCGGGATCGGCATGGTGGAAATTAAAGTGGTAGAACGTGAAGGTTAATTCCTGACTGATGTGTAGGTCGCATAAGGTGCGACCTACACGCCTTCTCCGGCTTACAACACACTATTAAGAAACAAAAAAAACAGCGCCCAACACTTCCCCGGACGCTGCATGGCAACTTTAATAATCTCGCCTTATCAGAAAGTAATTACACCCTTAATCAACTCACGATTGTTAATCACATCACGCTCGTAGGTTTCTGCCAGCGTGGCGAACGGGTAGCGATGGGTTAACATCATGTCGGCAGTGATTTTCCCTTCCGCCATCAGTCGACCGACTTTAGCGAAATCTTCCGGCGTGGCGTTGCGGCTACCCATCATCGTCGTTTCTTTTTTATGGAATTCTGGATCGGAGAACTGCAACTCACCTTTAAACAGACCGACAAATACCACCGTGCCGCCGTGACGAATCAGATTCACGGTGTTATTCATCGCATGTTGATTACCTGTCGCGTCGATCACTTTCTGCGCCAGCGAACCACCAAACTGCGCCCGCAGCTGCGCGTCAAAATCTTCGGCTGACGGGTCCAGCACGGGCAACTCCAGACGCGTTGCCACATGTTCACGGCGCGCCGGACTGGTATCCGCCACCACTACCTGTGCGCCATCGGCTTTAGCGATTGCCGCCGCGCCCAGACCGATTGGCCCCGCCCCGACCACCAGCACCTGCTCGCCGGGAGCCATGGCTGCGCGACGCACCGCATGAGCGCTAATAGCGAAAGGTTCAATCAATGCTGCCGCCTGCGGGTCAATACCGTCTGCGGGCAAAATGTTCGCCACCGGCACGCTCAAATACTCACTAAAACCGCCATCCTGATGCACGCCAATGACTGAAATTTTTTCACAGCAATTGGTACGCCCGCTTTTACACGCCGGGCATTGCTGACAGGCAACATAAGGGATCACCGCTACTTGCTGTCCATTTTTAAGATTTGCAATATTTTTACCCAGCCCAACAATCTCCCCACATATTTCATGGCCTAAAACCCGTGGATAACTAAAAAATGGTTGATTTCCACCCCAGGCATGAATATCGGTACCGCAAATCCCGACAGACTTAATTTTTATTAATGCTTCATTGTCACCCGGAATAGGTATCTCGCGTTGTTTCCAGACTAATTCTTTCGGCTGCTGGCAAATTAAAACATTCATCGTAGACATGATTCGGCTCTCCATTTTTTGTTGCCTTAGATATCAATGAAAATGAAAAATGGCAGCGGAACGGAAAATCTGTTTTGTGAAAACACACGCATAAAAATGTTTTAAATCGGGTTTTAATGGACTCACAAGGAGGAAAATATGAGTCGTTCACAAAATTTACGCCACAATGTGATTAACCAGGTCATTGATGATATGGCGCGGGGTCATATCCCTTCCCCACTTCCATCGCAAAGTGCGTTGGCGGAAATGTACAACATCAGCCGCACTACAGTGCGTCATATTCTCAGCCACTTACGCGAATGCGGCGTCTTAACGCAGGTTGGAAACGACTATGTTATTGCGCGTAAACCTGACCATGATGACGGTTTCGCCTGTACTACCGCTTCAATGAGTGAACAAAACAAAGTGTTTGAGCAGGCTTTTTTCACGATGATAAACCAGCGTCAGTTACGCCCTGGGGAAACTTTTTCTGAACTGCAACTGGCTCGGGCCGCGGGTGTCAGCCCGGTTGTAGTAAGAGAATATCTTTTAAAATTCGGCCGTTATAATCTTATTCAAAGCGAAAAGCGCGGCCAGTGGAGCATGAAGCAATTCGATCAATCCTACGCTGAGCAGCTGTTTGAGCTACGCGAAATGCTCGAAACTCATTCACTTCAGCACTTTCTCAACCTGCCTGATCATGATCCCCGCTGGCTGCAGGCGAAAACCATGCTCGAACGTCATCGGCTACTGCGTGACAACATCGGCAATAGCTTTCGCATGTTCTCGCAACTTGACAGAGATTTTCACTCCTTACTGCTTTCAGCTGCCGACAATATCTTTTTTGATCAATCGCTTGAGATCATCTCAGTCATCTTTCATTTTCACTATCAATGGGACGAAAGCGATCTTAAACAGCGCAATATCATTGCCGTCGATGAGCATATGACCATTCTCAGCGCTCTGATTTGCCGCAGTGACCTTGATGCCACCCTTGCGCTCCGTAACCATTTGAATTCAGCTAAACAATCAATGATTCGATCCATTAATGAGAACACGCGTTATGCTCATTAAGTACGGATTAAAAACAGCAAACTATTAGCGGGTGCACGGTTTTATCAAAAGATAAATACCGGGAAATTCCCGCTTACCTATGCTCACAATCAGTCGACTAAAAATGTTTTTGTGAGCGGTAGTAAAGTCCTAAAACTTTAACCTGCCGTTAATGTCAACCTTGCGTAATGCACAATTACGTAAACAATTAAAATTATAAATACAGGAGTCCGGCGTGGAAAAAGAAAATATCACCCTCGATCCGCGTTCTTCATTTACTCCATCTTCGTCGGCAGATATTCCCGTGCCACCAGATGGATTAGTTCAACGCAGTACCCGAATTAAACGCATTCAAACCACCGCCATGTTGTTATTATTTTTTGCGGCGGTAATCAATTATCTCGACCGCAGTTCGCTGTCGGTAGCAAATTTAACGATTCGTGAAGAATTGGGATTAAGTGCCACCGAAATCGGCGCTTTGCTCTCCGTGTTTTCACTCGCTTACGGGATTGCGCAACTTCCTTGCGGCCCACTATTGGATCGTAAAGGCCCACGCCTGATGCTGGGACTGGGGATGTTCTTCTGGTCACTGTTCCAGGCCATGTCTGGCATGGTGCACAGCTTTACGCAGTTCGTGTTGGTGCGTATCGGTATGGGGATTGGTGAAGCGCCGATGAACCCATGCGGTGTAAAAGTCATTAACGACTGGTTCAACATCAAAGAGCGCGGACGCCCGATGGGCTTCTTCAACGCAGCTTCTACCATTGGCGTTGCCGTAAGCCCACCGATTCTGGCGGCGATGATGCTGGTGATGGGCTGGCGCGGGATGTTTATTACCATTGGTGTACTGGGGATTTTTCTCGCCATCGGCTGGTATATGCTCTATCGCAACCGCGAGCACGTAGAACTGACTGCCGTTGAACAAGCTTATCTCAATGCAGGTAGCGTCAATGCCCGCCGAGATCCGCTCAGTTTTGCCGAATGGCGCAGCCTGTTCCGTAACCGCACAATGTGGGGAATGATGCTCGGATTCAGTGGCATCAACTACACTGCGTGGCTGTATCTGGCCTGGCTTCCTGGTTACCTGCAAACAGCCTATAACCTGGATTTAAAAAGCACAGGATTGATGGCGGCTATCCCTTTCCTGTTTGGGGCTGCCGGGATGCTGGTCAACGGTTACGTTACCGACTGGCTGGTCAAAGGGGGAATGGCTCCGATTAAAAGCCGTAAGATCTGCATTATTGCCGGGATGTTCTGTTCTGCCGCCTTTACGCTGGTCGTACCGCAAGCGACAACATCCATGACAGCGGTTCTGCTGATTGGCATGGCACTGTTTTGTATTCACTTTGCCGGAACATCCTGCTGGGGCTTGATCCACGTCGCAGTTGCTTCTCGCATGACGGCGTCGGTGGGCAGTATCCAGAACTTTGCCAGCTTCATCTGCGCCTCTTTCGCGCCGATCATTACTGGTTTTATTGTTGATACCACCCACTCATTCCGTCTGGCACTAATCATCTGCGGTTGCGTCACCGCAGCGGGGGCACTGGCGTACATCTTCCTGGTTCGTCAGCCGATCAACGACCCGCGTAAAGATTAAACTCCCTATGCCCGATAACATTTTGCTTATCGGGCATTTTTATGGCGATTAAAACGTTTCCCAGTTCTCGCCGCTATCTGCCACGGCCATTTTACGCGGCGTAGCTGGCGTCACGGTTTTTACTACAGCCGATGTTTCACGCTGCTGTTGCTGCTGTTGCTGAATCCGGAACACTGCCACAGCTTCGGTCAGGCGACTGGCCTGCTCTTCCAGCGCGGCAGCGGCGGCGGCAGATTCTTCCACCAGCGCGGCGTTCTGTTGAGTTACCCGGTCCATCTCAGCAACCGCTAATCCAACCTGATCGATACCACGGCTCTGCTCATCAGAAGCAGAAGCAATTTCGCCCATAATGTCCGTCACGCGGGTCACGGCACTGACAATCTCCGCCATTGTTTCCCCGGCGCTTTCGACCAGCGTAGAGCCAACATCCACTTTCCCCACCGAGTCTTCAATCAGGCTTTTAATTTCACGAGCCGCCTGGGCGCTGCGCTGGGCCAGATTACGCACTTCTCCCGCGACCACCGCAAAACCGCGCCCTTGCTCACCCGCACGCGCAGCCTCAACCGCCGCGTTCAAAGCCAGAATATTGGTCTGGAAGGCAATGCCGTCAATTACGCTGATAATATCGGCGATTTTCTGCGAACTGGTGGAGATATCGCGCATGGTCTGTACTACGTTATCCACCACTTTGCCGCCGCGTTGCGCCGTTTCAGAAGCACTTAACGCCAGATGGCTGGCCTGACGCGCATTCTCGGCGTTCTGTTTCACCGTTGCGGTCAGTTGCTCCATGCTGGCTGCCGTCTCTTCCAGCGAAGCGGCCTGTTGCTCGGTGCGCGAAGAGAGATCGTTATTGCCGGTGGCGATTTCGCTGGCACCGCTATAGATGGCATTGGCCCCGTTGCGCACATCACCGACGGTTCGCATCAGCTCTCCCTGCATATGGCGCAAACTCTCTGCCAGTTGCCCCATCTCATTAGAGCCATCCACCTCAATCGGTTTCACCAGATCGCCGCCTGCAATATGACGAATGCTGTCAATCAGGCGATTCATTGGCGCTACCAACGAGGCTTTAATACCGAACCAGACGGCGAAGATGACTGCCAGTACGACGATCATCACGCCCACCAGGATCCACATCGCCTGGCTGTAGGAGGCATTATTATCGCTGACGGCGATATCATAGAGCCGATCGTTTTGCTCCATGTAAGCCACATACTGCTTCTCGAAACCGTCCTGATATCCCTGGGTTGGCTGATCAAAGAACTCGTTGATTTTGCCTGCACCTAACAGTTGGATCAGCTCCGCCAGCGCATTGTGATAAATATCGTAATTACGTTTGATCTCTGCCGCTGCGGCGGTGCTCTGACGCGGGTCACGCGGCAACGCTTCGTAATCCGCCCAGTTTTTTTCCGCCTGTTTCAGCGAAATACTGGCACTCTGCATCAGCTCAGCAACGGTTGAACCGCTACCAATATTATTCTGATCCATCATGTAGCGGATACCCGCGCGGTTGAGGGTGTTACGCGTCTGCAACAACGCGACCCAGCTGCCATTCAGCGTGGATTGCTGCTGGCGAATGGTTTGTAAAACAGTGAAATTTTCTTTGTCATTCTTTAAGGCATTAAAGAACAGACCGCCTGATGTCAGTTGTAAAAGGCCAAAAACGGCCAAAACCAGCAGTAAGCTGGTCACAATTTTGATACGTTTTAACATGGTTTCTCTTTCCTGTGGACCGATGCAAGATTTTCGGCCTGGAAAGGAAAAACTTTATGAAAAGGTGTAACCCGCCATCCATGGAAAAACCAGGCGCTGGTTATCAGATATTAAAAAGTTATTCATTATCGCCCGGGATGTCTTCTTGTCGGGAATTACCCAGAGCAATAAATTCCTCTAACAGATGGGTTAACTGTTGCATTTTCTCGGCAGTAAACTGAGCTTCAATCTGCCGATAGGCCTCTTCAATCTGTGTCTGAGCGCGGTTATACAGCGCCTGCCCCTCTTTGGTCAGCGAGATATAGAGCTTCCGCTGATCATTGATCGGCTTTAATCGCAACACTAAACCGTCGCGTTCCATCCGCGTGAGGATCCCGGTCAGGCTTGGGCGCAAAATGCAGGCGCGATACGCCAGATCGTGAAAATCCATTGATGGGCTTTCCGCCAGAATACGCACGATGCGCCACTGTTGCTCAGTCAAATTATGCCGTTTAACGATTGGGCGAAAATAACTCATCGCCGCTTCTCGCGCCTGGAGCAACGCAATGGTTAGTGAGTCGTGCATTATCTTTCCCCTGAAAAATTCAAAATCATTAATATAGAAACAGTTAATCATCACGTTACCGGGACTGAGCTATCCCCGCAATTCCTCATTTTATCAAAATTGAGCATACTTTATTAACTTACTGATATTTAGTATTTTATTACCTGCAAATGTAAATAGTTTGTTAATTAGATCACATTTACATCACTTACTTTTGCCAAACTACGCAATCGGGAATAAAAGTAATCATTAACATATTAATGATTAAGATGATCGAATCCGAGGAGTGGTAATGAAAGGCACTATCTTCGCCGTAGCGTTGAACCATCGCAGCCAACTTGATGCATGGCAGGAAGCGTTCCAGCAATCCCCCTACAAAGCCCCGCCTAAAACTGCGGTCTGGTTTATTAAACCGCGCAATACGGTGATTGGTTGCGGTGAACCGATTCCCTTTCCACAGGGTGAAAAAGTACTGAGCGGTGCGACTGTTGCGCTGATTGTGGGGAAAACGGCGACGAAAGTACGTGAAGAAGATGCGGCAGAGTACATCGCCGGATATGCGCTGGCTAACGACGTCAGCCTGCCGGAAGAGAGCTTTTACCGCCCGGCAATCAAAGCAAAATGTCGTGATGGATTCTGCCCCATTGGCGAAACCGTGGCTCTCAGCAATGTCGATAATCTGACTATCTATACCGAGATCAACGGGCGTCCTGCCGATCATTGGAACACCGCCGATTTACAACGTAACGCCGCGCAGTTGCTGAGCGCTCTGAGCGAATTTGCCACGCTGAATCCAGGCGATGCCATTCTGCTCGGCACGCCACAGGCGCGCGTGGAAATACAGCCAGGCGATCGCGTGCGTGTTCTCGCAGAAGGTTTCCCGCCGCTGGAAAATCCGGTAGTGGACGAACGTGAAGTGACCACGCGCAAGAGCTTCCCAACGCAGCCACACCCGCACGGCACGCTGTTTGCCCTCGGCCTGAACTACGCCGACCACGCCAGCGAACTGGAATTTAAGCCACCGGAAGAACCGATGGTGTTCCTGAAAGCGCCGAATACCCTCACTGGCGATAACCAGACCTCCGTGCGCCCGAACAATATTGAATATATGCACTACGAAGCGGAGCTGGTGGTGGTGATTGGCAAGCAGGCGCGTAACGTCAGCGAAGCCGATGCTATGGATTATGTCGCGGGCTACACCGTGTGTAACGACTACGCCATTCGCGACTATCTGGAAAACTACTACCGCCCTAACCTGCGGGTAAAAAGCCGCGACGGACTGACGCCGATGCTTTCAACCATCGTGCCGAAAGAGGCGATCCCGGACCCGCATAATCTGACCCTTCGCACCTTCGTCAACGGCGAACTGCGCCAGCAAGGCACCACCGCCGATCTGATCTTCAGCGTGCCCTTCCTGATCGCCTACTTAAGCGAATTTATGACCCTGAATCCGGGCGACATGATCGCCACCGGCACACCAAAAGGCTTATCTGACGTGGTGCCTGGCGATGAAGTTGTGGTGGAAGTAGAAGGCGTGGGCCGCCTGGTGAACCGAATTGTGAGTGAGGATACAGCGAAATGAAAAAAATAAACCATTGGATCAACGGCAAAAATGTTGCAGGTAACGACTACTTCCAGACCACCAATCCGGCAACGGGTGAAGTGCTGGCGGATGTGGCCTCTGGCGGTGAAGCGGAGATCAATCAGGCGGTAGCGGCAGCGAAAGAGGCGTTCCCGAAATGGGCCAATCTGCCGATGAAAGAGCGTGCGCGCCTGATGCGCCGTCTGGGCGATCTGATCGACCAGAACGTGCCTGAGATCGCCGCGATGGAAACCGCGGACACGGGCCTGCCGATCCATCAGACCAAAAATGTGTTGATCCCACGCGCTTCTCACAACTTTGAATTTTTCGCGGAAGTCTGCCAGCAGATGAACGGCAAAACCTATCCGGTTGATGACAAGATGCTCAACTACACGCTGGTGCAGCCGGTGGGCGTTTGTGCGCTGGTATCGCCGTGGAACGTGCCGTTTATGACCGCCACCTGGAAGGTCGCGCCGTGTCTGGCGCTGGGCAATACCGCGGTGCTGAAGATGTCGGAACTCTCCCCGCTGACCGCCGACCGCCTGGGTGAGCTGGCGCTGGAAGCCGGTATTCCGGCGGGCGTGCTGAACGTGGTACAGGGCTACGGCGCAACCGCAGGCGATGCGCTGGTTCGTCATCATGACGTACGTGCCGTGTCGTTCACCGGCGGTACGGCCACCGGGCGCAACATCATGAAAAACGCCGGGCTGAAAAAATACTCCATGGAACTGGGCGGTAAATCGCCGGTGCTGATTTTTGAAGATGCCGATATTGAACGCGCGCTGGACGCCGCCCTGTTCACCATCTTCTCGATCAACGGCGAACGCTGCACCGCCGGTTCGCGCATCTTTATTCAGCAAAGCATCTACCCGGAATTCGTAAAACGTTTTGCCGAACGCGCCAACCGTCTGCGCGTGGGCGATCCGAACGATCCAAATACCCAGGTTGGGGCGCTTATCAGCCAGCAGCACTGGGAAAAAGTCTCTGGCTATATCCGTCTCGGCATTGAAGAAGGCGCAACCCTGCTGGCGGGCGGCCCGGATAAACCGTCTGACCTGCCTGCACATCTGAAAGGCGGCAACTTCCTGCGCCCAACGGTGCTGGCAGACGTAGATAACCGTATGCGCGTCGCCCAGGAAGAGATTTTCGGGCCGGTCGCCTGCCTGCTGCCGTTTAAAGACGAAGCCGAAGGTCTGCGCCTGGCAAACGACGTGGAGTACGGCCTCGCGTCATACATCTGGACACAGGATGTCAGCAAAGTGTTACGCCTGGCGCGTGGCATTGAAGCAGGCATGGTGTTCGTCAACACCCAGAACGTGCGTGACCTGCGCCAGCCATTTGGCGGCGTAAAAGCCTCCGGCACCGGGCGTGAAGGCGGTGAGTACAGCTTCGAAGTGTTCGCGGAAATGAAGAACGTCTGCATTTCCATGGGCGACCATCCAATTCCGAAATGGGGAGTCTGATATGGGTAAGTTAGCGTTAGCCGCCAAGATCACGCACGTACCGTCGATGTATCTCTCTGAACTGCCAGGGAAAAACCACGGTTGCCGCCAGGGCGCGATCGACGGGCATAAAGAGATCAGCAAGCGTTGCCGGGAAATGGGCGTCGATACCATTATCGTTTTCGATACCCACTGGCTGGTCAACAGTGCTTATCACATCAACTGTGCAGACCATTTTGAAGGCGTCTACACCAGTAACGAGCTGCCGCATTTTATTCGTGACATGACCTACAACTACGAGGGCAACCCGGAGTTGGGGCAGCTTATTGCCGATGAAGCCTTAAAGCTCGGCGTGCGGGCAAAAGCGCACAATATTCCCAGCCTGAAACTGGAATACGGCACGCTGGTGCCGATGCGCTACATGAATGAAGACAAGCACTTCAAAGTGGTCTCCATCTCCGCATTCTGTACCGTTCATGATTTTGCCGACAGCCGCAAGCTGGGCGAAGCGATTCTGAAAGCGATCGAACAGTACGACGGCACCGTGGCGGTCCTTGCCAGCGGTTCGTTATCGCACCGCTTTATTGACGATCAGCGTGCGGAAGAAGGGATGAACAGCTACACCCGCGAGTTCGACCGCCAGATGGACGAGCGCGTGGTGAAGTTGTGGCGCGAAGGCCAGTTCAAAGAGTTCTGCAATATGCTGCCGGAGTACGCTGACTACTGCTACGGCGAAGGCAATATGCACGACACGGTGATGCTGCTGGGGATGCTCGGCTGGGATAAATACGACGGCAAGGTAGAGTTTATCACCGAGCTGTTCCCAAGCTCTGGCACCGGTCAGGTTAACGCTGTTTTCCCGCTTCCCGCGTAAGGAACCACCATGCCGCACTTTATCGTGGAATGTACTGAAAATATTCGTCAAGAAGCCCGCTTACCTGAGCTGTTTGCCAGTGTTAACACTGCACTGGCGGCGACGGGGATTTTTCCGCTTGGGGGAATACGTAGCCGGGCGCACTGGATCGATACCTGGCAAATGGCTGATGGCAAGCACGATTACGCCTTTGTGCATATGACGCTAAAAATCGGCAGCGGGCGCAGTCTGGAAAGCCGTCAGGAAGTAGGCGAAATGCTGTTTGATCTGATTAAAACGCACTTCGCCTCACTGATGGAGAGCCGTTACCTGGCGCTTTCATTTGAGATTGCAGAGCTGCACCCGACGTTGAATTTCAAACAGAACAACGTACACGCGTTGTTTAAATAAATTTGTACCAGCTTCCAGGCCGGATGATAAGGCGCAGCCGCATCCGGCAATGCCACAGGATATCGCCATGTTCGATAAACACACCCACACCCTGATCGCCCAGCGTCTGGATCAGGCAGAAAAACAGCGCGAACAGATCCGCGCGATCTCGCTGGATTACCCGGAGATCACCATCGAAGACGCTTACGCGGTGCAGCGCGAATGGGTCCGCCTGAAAATTGCCGAAGGCCGTACGCTGAAAGGCCACAAAATCGGCCTGACCTCGAAAGCGATGCAGGCCAGCTCGCAAATCAGCGAACCGGATTACGGTGCCCTGCTGGATGACATGTTCTTCCACGATGGCAGCGATATCCCGACCGATCGCTTTATCGTGCCGCGCATTGAAGTGGAGCTGGCTTTCGTGCTGGCAAAACCGCTGCGTGGACCAAACTGCACGCTGTTCGACGTCTACAACGCCACGGATTATGTGATCCCGGCGCTGGAGCTGATCGACGCTCGCTGCCACAACATCGATCCGGAAACCCAGCGCCCGCGCAAAGTGTTCGACACCATTTCCGATAACGCCGCCAACGCCGGGGTGATCCTCGGCGGTCGTCCCATTAAGCCCGATGAGTTGGATCTGCGCTGGATCTCCGCCCTGATGTATCGCAATGGCGTGATTGAAGAAACCGGCGTCGCCGCTGGTGTGCTGAATCATCCGGCAAACGGCGTAGCCTGGCTGGCGAACAAACTCGCACCGTATGACGTACAACTGGAAGCCGGGCAAATCATTCTCGGCGGTTCGTTCACCCGCCCGGTTCCGGCGCGTAAGGGCGACACCTTCCACGTCGATTACGGCAACATGGGCTCCATTAGCTGCCGCTTTGTTTAAGGAGAGAACGATGGAAAACAGTTTTAAAGCGGCGCTGAAAGCAGGCCGCCCGCAGATCGGATTATGGCTGGGGCTGAGTAGCAGCTACAGCGCAGAGTTACTGGCCGGAGCAGGATTCGACTGGTTATTGATCGACGGTGAGCACGCGCCGAATAACGTGCAAACCGTGCTCACCCAGCTACAGGCGATTGCGCCCTACCCCAGCCAGCCGGTGATACGCCCATCGTGGAACGATCCGGTGCAAATCAAACAACTGCTGGACGTCGGCACACAAACCTTACTGGTGCCGATGGTACAAAACGCCGACGAAGCCCGTGAAGCGGTACGCGCCACCCGTTATCCCCCCGCCGGTATTCGCGGTGTGGGCAGTGCGCTGGCACGCGCCTCGCGCTGGAACCGTATTCCGGATTACCTGCAAAAAGCCAACGATCAAATGTGCGTACTGGTGCAGATCGAAACGCGTGAGGCAATGAAGAACTTACCGCAGATTCTGGACGTGGAAGGCGTCGACGGCGTGTTTATCGGCCCGGCGGATCTGAGCGCCGATATGGGTTATGCCGGTAATCCGCAACACCCGGAAGTGCAGGCCGCGATTGAGCAGGCGATCGTGCAGATCCGCGAAGCGGGTAAGGCGCCGGGTATCCTGATCGCCAATGAGCAACTGGCAAAACGCTACCTGGAACTGGGCGCGCTATTTGTCGCCGTCGGCGTTGACACCACCCTGCTCGCCCGCGCCGCCGAAGCGCTGGCAGCACGGTTTGGTAATAGTTCTTCTATTTCGATGGCGAAGCAAAACAACAACTCTGTCTACTAAACGTACGATGTGGAGCGCATCATGACGACCTCTACCCTGCAATATAAAGATAATAAAACTGTTGAAATTGAACATCGTGTCATTAATAAATTATTTCGTCGCCTAATCATTTTTCTTTTTATTCTGTTTGTTTTTTCGTTTCTTGATCGCATCAATATAGGATTTGCCGGACTGACAATGGGCAAGGATCTTGGCCTGACGTCCACAATGTTTGGCCTCGCCGCGACACTCTTTTATGTCACGTACGTCATGTGCGGGATCCCCAGTAATATGATGTTAGCGAAAATTGGCGCTCGTCGATGGATCGCTGGGATCATGGTGGTCTGGGGAGTTGCTTCCACCTGCACAATGTTTGCAACAAGCCCCGAAACACTCTATCTACTGCGTATGCTGGTTGGTATTGCTGAGGCGGGTTTTTTACCTGGTATTTTGGTTTATCTGACCTGGTGGTTCCCGGCATATCATCGGGCCAGAGCCAATGCCTTATTTATGATAGCGATGCCAGTCACTATGATGCTGGGATCGATCCTTTCAGGCTACATTCTGGCCTTGGATGGACTGTGGAATCTAAAAGGCTGGCAATGGCTCTTTTTGCTGGAAGGTCTGCCATCGGTCATTCTTGGTGTCGTCACCTGGTTTTATCTCAACGATACACCAGACCAGGCGACCTGGCTTGATGAAAACGAAAAACAGGCTTTAAAAACGATGATTCTCCGTGAACAAGAGAGTGCATTTGCCCATGCATCTGTTCCACGCTCAACCTTACGTGAAGTCCTGACCCCAGCCATCATGCTATATACACTTGCTTATTTTTGCCTGACCAATACTCTGAGTGCGATTAATATCTGGACGCCGCAAATCCTACAGAGTTTCAATACTGGCAGTAGCAACATCATGATTGGTTTGCTGGCGGCCATCCCCCAATTCTGCACAATTTTTGGCATGATCTGGTGGAGTCGTCGTTCCGACCGTCTTAAAGAACGCAAAAAGCATACGATTCTTCCCTACCTGTTTGCCGCTGCCGGATGGTTACTCGCTTCTGCGACTGATCACAGCCTCATTCAACTGAGCGGCATCATTATGGCCTCAATGGGATCATTTACCGCAATGGCTATCTTTTGGACGACACCGGATCAAGTAATAAGCTTGCAATCGCGTGCCGTTGCGATGGCTGTCATCAATGCTGTCGGTAATGTAGGTTCAGCAGTCAGTCCATTACTTATCGGTATTTTGAAAGATGCAACCGGCAGTTTTAGCTCAGGTTTGTGGTTTGTAGCAGGATTACTGGTACTGGGCGCGTTAGTCATGACCCGAATTCCTATGGGGAGTCGGGAACACTCTCTTTCATCTGAACTTATCGCACCAAAACCGCAATAAGGAGTCATGATGTCCAGTGAAGCTATCTTTGAACATGGTTATGAAAATATTGATTTGGTCCGGGAATATGATGCCCGCTACGCTGGTGAAGATGTGCATTATGAAACATTTGCCAGGTTAGCGAATTTCTTTGGACGCGATATGCGCCCTCACTGGCACGATAGATATTTTCAACTCCATTATCTGGTCACTGGACGCATTACTTTACAGCTGGATGAGCACTTCTATTCTGTGCGCGCACCGCTTTTTGTACTAACACCACCATCGGTGCCACATACTTTCTTTACTGAGCCTGATAGCGACGGGCATGTTCTGACCGTACGTCAGGAGTTAATTTGGCCCCTGGTAGAAAAGCTCTGGCCTGGTAGTGGAGATGCCGCAATGCTACAAGGTATCTGTCTGTCGCTGGAGGGAATGGAACATACACTGGCGGCATTAAATCATTATTGGCCGATAATATCCCTGGAGTTTCAACAAAATAAGCCAGGACGGGAAATTCTATTGCAATCACTGGCGCAAAGTATTTTTACAATCCTACTGCGTGAAGCACCACCAAATGATATTTCAACATGCAGCGTGCGCGGCGAGATGTGTTTATTCCAGAAGTTTAATCGGCTGATTGACGAAAATTATCGCCAACATTTAATGGTCCCTGAATATGCAGCAATGCTCGGTATGAGTGAATCACGGCTTACCGAGCTATGCCGACGTTTTGCCAATCAATCGCCGAAGAGATTGATTTTCGAACGAGTGAGCCGGGAAGCCAGACGGCTTCTGCTCTATAGCGAGCAAAGCATCAACCAGATTGCCCTTGATCTTGGCTACAAAGATCCCGCCTATTTCGCCCGTTTTTTCAACCGAATGATGGGTTGCTCACCAACACAATTCCGTGGTCGCTGACCATTTATCAACCTGAGAGACTCGACATGAAAATATCTTTACGCTCACTATTTGTGGCGTGCCTGATTGCGCCAGTGGCATTCACCTACGCCTCCGAACTGCAAGAAATGAAAATTGTACTACTTGGAACGAAAGGTGGCCCTTCTTTATTAAAAGCTGACCGTTTGCCGATGGCAACGGCACTTATTATTGGCAATAAAACATGGTTAATTGATGCTGGTTACGGGGCCAGCTTACAACTGGTAAAAAATAATATTCCACTGCGCCAGATTGATAATATTTTACTCACCCATTTACACAGTGATCATATTCTGGACTATCCCTCAGTCTTAATGAATGCATGGGCTAGCGGTCTGCAGGACAAAAATATTCATGTGTTCGGTCCGCCAGGTACCCGAGCCATGACCGCTGCCAGTTGGCAGGTCTTCGATCGGGACATCACACTGCGTATGGAAGAAGAAGGAAAACCCGATCCTCGCAAGCTCGTTACAGCTCAAGATGTTGGTGAAGGCGTAGTTTATAAAGATGATACCGTGACCGTGACTGCATTAAAGGTTCCTCATTCTCCTTTCCCTGACGGTGAGGCTTTTGCTTATCGCTTCGACACACAAGGCAAGCGAATTGTCTTCTCAGGAGATACCTCGTACTTTCCCCCACTGGCAACTTTCTCAGAAGGCGCTGATATACTTGTGCATGAGGCCGTACATGAGCCCTCCGTCGCTAAGCTGGCAGACAGTATTGGCAATGGTAAAACACTGGCAAAAGCCATTGCTTCTCACCATACGACTATTGAGGATGTAGGCAAAATTGCCAATGAAGCAAAAGTGAAAAAACTCATCCTTAGCCACCTGGTACCAATCACCGTTCCGGATGAAACATGGAAGCAAGAAGCACAGAAAAACTATTCAGGCCCTATCGTCGTTGGTCATGAAAATATGACGATTACCATTCCATTCGCCCCATAAACAATTCCGTCCCCGTTAGCCCTTGTTAGCGGGGAATATTATGATTTGCCTTACTGTAAGTTGATCACGATCGCAGTTTACTATTTAACTCCACCTTGCTGGCGAAAAGTACCAACGTTCGCCTGAAACGTCTCTTCCCGACAACCGCGTTCAACGATTCAATTGAATAACAAAAACAACACACAAAATTAACAATCGTATTCCGATTAATACTGTAGAGGTCGACATGAAACCAGAAGATTTCCGCGTCAGTACCCAACGTCCGTTCACCGGGGAAGAGTATCTGAAAAGCCTGCAGGATGGTCGCGAGATCTATATCTATGGCGAGCGAGTGAAAGACGTCACCACTCATCCGGCATTTCGTAATGCGGCAGCGTCTGTTGCCCAACTGTACGACGCGCTGCACAAACCGGAGATGCAGGACTCTCTGTGTTGGAACACCGACACCGGCAGCGGCGGCTATACCCATAAATTCTTCCGCGTGGCGAAAAGTGCCGACGACCTGCGCCAGCAACGCGACGCCATCGCTGAGTGGTCACGCCTGAGCTATGGCTGGATGGGCCGTACCCCAGACTACAAGGCTGCTTTCGGTTGCGCACTGGGCGCGAATCCGGGCTTTTACGGTCAGTTCGAGCAGAACGCCCGTAACTGGTACACCCGTATTCAGGAAACTGGCCTCTACTTTAACCACGCGATTGTTAACCCACCGATTGATCGTCATTTGCCGACCGATAAAGTGAAAGACGTTTACATCAAGCTGGAAAAAGAGATTGACGCCGGGATTATCGTCAGCGGTGCGAAAGTGGTTGCCACCAACTCGGCGCTGACTCACTACAACATGATTGGCTTCGGCTCGGCACAAGTGATGGGCGAAAACCCGGACTTCGCACTGATGTTCGTTGCGCCAATGGATGCCGATGGCGTGAAATTAATCTCCCGCGCCTCTTATGAGATGGTCGCGGGTGCTACCGGCTCGCCGTACGACTACCCGCTCTCCAGCCGCTTCGATGAGAACGATGCGATTCTGGTGATGGATAACGTGCTGATCCCATGGGAAAACGTGCTGATCTACCGCGATTTTGATCGCTGCCGTCGCTGGACGATGGAAGGCGGTTTCGCCCGTATGTATCCGCTGCAAGCCTGTGTGCGCCTGGCAGTGAAACTCGACTTCATCACGGCACTGCTGAAAAAATCTCTCGAATGTACCGGCACCCTGGAGTTCCGTGGTGTGCAGGCCGATCTCGGTGAAGTGGTGGCGTGGCGCAACACCTTCTGGGCATTGAGTGACTCGATGTGTTCAGAAGCGACACCATGGGTCAACGGTGCTTATTTACCGGATCATGCCGCACTGCAAACCTATCGCGTACTGGCACCAATGGCCTACGCGAAGATCAAAAACATTATCGAACGCAACGTTACCAGTGGCCTGATCTATCTCCCTTCCAGTGCCCGTGACCTGAATAATCCGCAGATCGACCAGTATCTGGCGAAGTATGTGCGCGGTTCGAATGGTATGGATCACGTCCAGCGCATCAAGATCCTCAAACTGATGTGGGACGCCATTGGCAGCGAGTTTGGTGGTCGTCACGAACTGTATGAAATCAACTACTCCGGTAGCCAGGATGAGATTCGCCTGCAGTGTCTGCGCCAGGCACAAAGCTCCGGCAATATGGACAAGATGATGGCGATGGTTGATCGCTGCCTGTCGGAATACGACCAGAACGGCTGGACTGTGCCTCACCTGCACAACAACGACGATATCAACATGCTGGATAAGCTGCTGAAATAACGCAGCAGGAGGTTAAGATGCAATTAGATGAACAACGCCTGCGCTTTCGTGACGCAATGGCCAGCCTGTCGGCAGCGGTAAATATTATCACCACCGAGGGCGACGCCGGACAATGCGGGATTACGGCAACGGCTGTCTGCTCGGTCACGGATACACCACCGTCGCTGATGGTGTGCATTAACGCCAACAGTGCGATGAACCCGGTTTTTCAGGGCAACGGCAAGTTGTGCGTCAACGTCCTCAACCATGAGCAGGAACTGATGGCACGCCACTTCGCGGGCATGACAGGCATGGCGATGGAAGAGCGTTTTAGCCTCTCATGCTGGCAAAAAGGTCCGCTGGCGCAGCCGGTGCTAAAAGGTTCGCTGGCCAGTCTTGAAGGTGAGATCCGCGATGTGCAGGCAATTGGCACACATCTGGTGTATCTGGTGGAGATTAAAAACATCATCCTCAGTGCAGAAGGTCACGGACTTATCTACTTTAAACGCCGTTTCCATCCGGTGATGCTGGAAATGGAAGCTGCGATTTAAGCTCCAGCCCCTTCACGCATTCGTCGAAGGGGCATTTTTATTGTGATCTCAATCACATATCCACCCGATGAATAATTCTTGCCCAACCGCTCACCGCCATTCCTGACCGCTTACATCCCTAAAATAACCACTCAGTTATTTACCTTACTTTACGCGCGCGTATCTCTGGCAACATCACTGCAGGATAGCGGTCAATTTACCTCCTCAAACGCAACGCAAACCTAGAACGGCTTCGGCCTATGATTAACAAATTACTCTATGGATTTTGGTTTGCAGGAAGGCAGCAAGTGAGTGAATCCCCGGGAGCTTACAACAGTAAGTGACAGGGGTGAACGAACGCAGCTGCCGCACCTGTAAGCCAAAAGACGACGAGTAAAATGCCAGGTTTTACTATGGATACGAAAAAACTATTCAAGCACATACCCTGGGTGATTCTCGGAATCATCGGTGCATTCTGCCTCGCGGTAGTTGCATTACGTCGGGGGGAGCACGTCAGTGCCCTGTGGATCGTGGTCGCCTCTGTGTCGGTGTATCTGGTGGCTTATCGCTACTACAGTCTGTACATCGCCCAGAAGGTAATGAAACTCGACCCCACGCGAGCGACGCCTGCGGTTATTAACAACGACGGTCTGAACTATGTTCCGACCAACCGTTACGTGTTGTTTGGTCACCACTTCGCCGCTATCGCCGGTGCTGGTCCGCTGGTGGGTCCGGTTCTCGCCGCGCAGATGGGCTACCTGCCTGGCACGCTGTGGCTGCTGGCGGGGGTAGTGCTGGCCGGTGCGGTACAGGACTTTATGGTGCTGTTTATCTCCTCTCGCCGTAACGGCGCATCTCTCGGTGAGATGATCAAAGAAGAGATGGGACCAGTACCGGGGACTATCGCGCTGTTTGGCTGTTTCTTAATCATGATCATCATCCTCGCCGTCCTGGCGCTGATTGTGGTTAAAGCCCTGGCCGAAAGTCCGTGGGGTGTCTTCACCGTTTGCTCAACCGTACCGATTGCGCTGTTTATGGGTATCTACATGCGCTTTATCCGTCCGGGGCGTGTGGGTGAAGTTTCTGTCATTGGTATCGTGCTGCTGGTTGCCTCTATCTACTTCGGTGGCGTGATTGCTCACGATCCGTACTGGGGTCCGGCACTGACCTTTAAAGACACCACCATTACCTTCGCGCTGATTGGCTATGCGTTTGTTTCCGCACTGCTGCCGGTGTGGCTGATCCTTGCACCGCGCGACTATCTGGCAACCTTCCTGAAAATCGGTGTTATCGTCGGCCTGGCGCTGGGTATCGTGGTGCTGAACCCGGAACTGAAAATGCCTGCGATGACCCAGTACATTGACGGTACTGGCCCGCTGTGGAAAGGCGCTCTGTTCCCGTTCCTGTTCATCACCATCGCCTGTGGTGCGGTATCTGGCTTCCACGCACTGATCTCTTCCGGTACGACGCCGAAACTGCTGGCTAACGAAACCGACGCGCGTTTCATTGGCTACGGCGCAATGCTGATGGAGTCCTTCGTGGCGATTATGGCGCTGGTTGCAGCGTCCATCATCGAACCGGGTCTTTACTTCGCGATGAACACCCCGCCTGCTGGCCTTGGCATCACCATGCCTAACCTGCATGAAATGGGTGGCGAGAACGCGCCGATCATCATGGCGCAGCTGAAAGACGTTACCGCACACGCGGCAGCGACCGTCAGCTCCTGGGGCTTCGTGATTTCGCCAGAGCAGATCCTGCAAACCGCGAAAGACATTGGTGAGCCTTCTGTCCTGAACCGTGCAGGTGGTGCGCCGACGCTGGCGGTAGGTATCGCGCACGTGTTCCACAAAGTACTGCCGATGGCTGACATGGGCTTCTGGTATCACTTCGGTATTCTGTTCGAAGCCCTGTTCATCCTGACCGCGCTGGATGCGGGTACCCGTTCTGGCCGCTTTATGCTGCAAGACCTGCTGGGTAACTTCATCCCGTTCCTGAAAAAAACCGACTCTCTGGTTGCTGGTATCATCGGTACTGCGGGCTGTGTGGGTCTGTGGGGCTACCTGCTGTATCAGGGCGTGGTCGATCCGCTGGGCGGCGTTAAGAGCCTGTGGCCGCTGTTCGGTATCTCCAACCAGATGCTGGCCGCCGTGGCGCTGGTACTGGGTACCGTTGTGCTGATTAAGATGAAGCGCACCCAATACATCTGGGTAACTGTTGTTCCGGCTGTATGGCTGCTTATCTGCACCACCTGGGCGCTGGGCCTGAAACTGTTCAGTACCAACCCGCAGATGGAAGGCTTCTTCTACATGGCAAGCCAGTACAAAGAGAAGATTGCTAACGGTACTGACCTGACGGCGCAGCAGATTGCCAACATGAACCACATCGTTGTGAATAACTACACCAACGCAGGTCTGAGTATTCTGTTCCTGATCGTGGTGTACAGCATCATCTTCTATGGTTTCAAAACCTGGCTTGCGGTGCGTAACAGCGACAAACGTACTGACAAAGAAACACCGTACGTTCCAATCCCGGAAGGCGGCGTGAAGATCTCTTCGCACCACTAACCGTGTTTAGCCCCGCTTCGGCGGGGCTTTGTTCTTATCAGAGTGAACTATGTTTGGTAACTTAGGACAGGCAAAAAAATATCTCGGCCAGGCGGCGAAGATGTTGATTGGCATTCCAGACTACGACAACTACGTCGAGCATATGAAGACCAACCATCCCGACAAGCCGTACATGAGCTATGAAGAATTCTTCCGCGAACGCCAGAACGCGCGCTACGGCGGCGATGGTAAAGGCGGTATGCGCTGTTGTTAATGGAGAGAGCATGAACCCGATTGCAGTGACCCTACTCACCGGTTTTTTAGGCGCGGGCAAAACTACCCTGCTGCGCCATATTCTTAACGAACAACACGGCTACAAGATTGCCGTGATTGAAAACGAATTCGGCGAAGTCTCCGTTGATGATCAACTGATTGGCGACCGCGCCACGCAGATCAAAACGCTGACCAACGGCTGCATCTGCTGTTCGCGCTCCAACGAGCTGGAGGACGCGCTACTCGACCTGCTGGACAATCTCGACAAGGGCAATATTCAGTTCGACCGTCTGGTCATTGAATGCACCGGCATGGCCGATCCTGGCCCGATTATTCAGACCTTTTTCTCCCATGAGATTTTATGCCAGCGCTACCTGCTGGACGGCGTGATTGCGCTGGTGGATGCGGTACATGCCGATGAGCAGATGAACCAGTTCACCATCGCCCAGTCCCAGGTTGGCTACGCCGACCGTATTCTGCTGACTAAAACCGACGTCGCAGGCGAAGCAGAGAAACTGCGTGAACGTCTGGCACGCATCAACGCCCGCGCGCCGGTCTACACCGTCACCCACGGCGACATCGACCTGGGCCTGTTGTTCAACACCAACGGTTTTATGCTGGAAGAAAACGTCGTCAGCACCAAACCGCGTTTCCACTTTATCGCGGATAAACAAAACGATATTTCGTCGATTGTGGTGGAACTGGATTACCCGGTAGATATCAGCGAAGTTTCCCGCGTGATGGAAAACCTGCTGCTGGAATCGGCAGATAAACTGCTGCGTTACAAAGGGATGCTGTGGATTGACGGCGAACCTAACCGCCTGCTGTTCCAGGGCGTCCAGCGCCTCTACAGCGCCGACTGGGACAGGCCGTGGGGCGATGAAAAACCGCATAGCACGATGGTGTTTATCGGGATTCAGCTGCCGGAGGATGAGATTCGGGCGGCGTTTGCGGGGTTGAGGAAGTAATTTTGGATGATGGCCGCCATGTGGCGGCCTGAATTATTTTTTGTTCTGATCGCGCAGCATCGCTTCACGTAAAATTGCGTTCAGGCGAGTTTGATAGCCTTTACCAGGTCGCTTCAGCCATTCCATCACATCAGCATCAATACGCACCGAAGCCTGGGTTTTCAATGGCCGATAAAACTTACCGCGTTCTGCGTTAGACCATTGCTCATCGCTGGAAGGCGGGATATCACTGTAATCAATATCTTCGTCGAATTTATTCGCCAGTGCCTTCAGTTCGGCCTCATGCTGCACATCGAGTGTAGAGGGGGTCCCTCGTTTATGTTTAACCATGCTCATAGCGACTCCTCTCTTTACGATCTGCTTTTCGTGCACTGATGATTCGAATGTTGGAAATAGCATCACGTTTTAGGAAAAGATAGGGAAGTTGATATGAAGGGGCTGGATGGCAGCATTGGGACACCATCCAGCACTTATTCAAACCTGATAGCAATCCACCAAAAATGCCATCATTTCACTGGCATCTTTGCTGTGATAAAAGCGCACCATTTTGCTGTTGAACTCCAGCGCACGAGCTGCGGGTACACTAATGGGATTGTAACCGTGGCGCATTAACCAGCCGTTCATCATATGGCGACTGGTACGCTTGTTGCCATCAAAGAAAAACTGAAAATAAGCACCAAATAAAAACATTGCCAGCGCCCCTTCGAACGGTGGCATCTCTTTTATTTGTGCCACACCTGCGGCGAATATTCGATTCAGTTCAGGTGCACCTGCTTCTGTGGCTGGTGGGAAATGGGTGCCCAACTCGCCGAGGTGAACGCGCGCATTGTAATGTAACTCATCACCTTCGCCGCGAAAAACGCCCCACTCCAGCGCCTCATTACGCGCAATAATGCCGTTAAGCAACGTGAACGTTTTCTTATCAAGATCGAAACGCCCGGATTGCACAAGTTCAATCAGTTTTTTTGCGCTATCTGCCAGGTTCAACACCTGCTCAGTATCACTGACCTTATGCCCGCCAACGGTGACGCCATCGAGCAGCGTTTTAACTTCAACAAAGGTATAGGGGTTATTTTCCAGTTGCGCGGCATCCCAGACAAACCCTGCCATATGCGTTTTGAAGGTAAACAAGGCCGCGCGCGTACCGACAATTTGCATCGCCGGGATGGCATTTGCATTCCAGCTCAGGTCCAGTAGTTTGGTTGTCATTAGAGGATCCTTGATTGCATGGTAAAGAGGATATTATTCCATATTAAACCATCGCGTTATCCATCTGCTTTTTAAATGCCTGACGAATTAATCCCATCACATAAGGAAGCTCAGAAAGATCGCTGAAACCTATTTCAACATCGCCATTGCCCCAACGGCCTATATCTGTGACATCTTTAGCCATACATTTTGGGTCAACCAGTTCATGGAATGGCATATTTAGTGATAAACGTAAGCGACTTTTTTGCGGCACCACATCAACAAAATTCGTCTCCGCTTTGAAGGCAACATAGAGCTTCAATATTTCTCGCGTAACCCCAGCGTCCAGCGTCATAACGGCATAAGAAAGGCTGTCAAAAAGTACGCGGATGTGCGTACCTTCTTCAAGTTGCGGGAAATCAGCAAGGACATATCCCGTTCCTCGTTCAACGACAGTGCGATAACGAGCCAACACGTCTTCCGAAAGTTTGGGGATCGCCCAGACGTCTATTGCCAGCTCGGACAGACGTTCCGCTCTCTTTTGTATCGCTGCACGATCCCATATTTCACATTGCCCTAACCCCGTGTTCAGGCGTAATGGACTTTCCTTAAAGCCACCTTTTATATCTCGTTTCTTCGCAAATGGACGGTCGCTGTAGCTTGAGTTATAGCCAGTTAACGTTAAATTACCCAACGTATGGAGCCATTTTTTATGGATACGCTTCCATTCCGGACCAAGGTCATCGCGCCACTTCACCGATAAATTAGGGTTCTGCGGCATGATATGTTCAATCGTATAAGTGTCAACATAGACCCGTTCTTTACGATCGTGGTTTTCAAATCTGCGTAGCCAATAGCTGCGATTACGGAAGTTGTAGAGATCGCGAGTTTTCAGTTCACGTTGAAATTCATCATCATCCGGGAAACGACGGTAGGAAGGCAGATCCAGCAAATGCGCCGCAATGCTCTCCAGATAACGCTCTTTATCCAGCACTTTGTAAAACGTAGCGAAGGTTTTAGTAAATGAGTTGGTGGGAATGGCACAGACTGCGCGCCGGAAGATATACGACTCAATTAAACGCGTGGCACCTAAAAAATCCGCGGCAGAAAGGATCCCCTGTTTATAGTCGTGATAAAGCACCAACAGGAACGGCCATGCAGCATCAACTTTCAGTTCCCGCAGATCCTGAAACGCCATCTTTAAGGTTTTATCCTTTTCGCTATCCAGCGCCATCGCACAAAAATAGTCAGCAAACGTACGAATATCCGCAACCAGCGCCTCCATCCCGCTATCTATTACGCCAGGTTTTCGCGCATAGCGTTTAAAGGCTTCATAGACATCACCAATTCGCGGAATCTCACCTGTTTTTACCGTAAGGTAATTACGCATAAAACTGTCGAAATAGTCAGTGTATCCCTTCTGACCAAACGCCAGCTCCATGGGCCGCCAGTAATCGTCGTACAGTTGGCTTTGATGTTCTGGCTCCAGCCCCATCAGAACATAGTTGCGTACTAGATCCGCCTGACTCAGCGCTTTTCCTGTTGAGTTCATGCTTTCGAAGATTAGTTGCGGATTATCCTGACCGCGATTCAAGGCGACATCCACAATCAGCAGTTTGGAAAGGCCCTGACATAACGCGGTGAAATTGCCGTGGAGTTTGCCTATTTGCTCATGGAAAAACTCAAAATTCTCTTTCACGCGTAGAGAGCAATTTTCTGCCAGCGGTTTTTGTCTAATCAATGCCAGCAGGCTCGCTCTGTCCGTTTGCGTAAGAAGTAACTTAAAACCACGCTCGCCCGATTCATACGGATTGAGCAGATAATAGTTTCGTAATTTCATGGCGGAGAAACCATCCATCACCTCGTCATCACCAAGATGTCTGGACAACGCTTCCAGCAATAACATCGCCGTTGTCAGGCGTTGCTGACCGTCAATCACCAGTAATGGCGAGATCCCCGAAACCTGATATAGACCCTGTTCGATATACACCACCGAGCCGATGAAATGCGCCGGGACATCATCACGCTGCCCGGCACGTATTACATCGTCCCAGAGCTGGCGGCACTGTTCCTCTGACCATGAATAAGTACGCTGATAAATGGGAATAACGAATTGCTGAGAGCGTTTTAGAAAATCGAGTAATCGGGCTTCGGTGGCTTTCATGAATGACTCCTGTCAAATTGCGCTGGCAAACGGCGTCATTATGCTGCGAATAAAAAATAAAAGTTAGCGTCTTTGTTTCTGCAAAAATACCATTCCAGGATAAATCAAAATATATTAAGAAACACCTCAAAACGCATTCATTAGAACAATTAATACTTCCAACCAATATTTATAACGCATTGAAAATGATCATGTTTTTGATCATCACAACGATAGTTTGATATAACAAAGCATTCACTTCACATTGAATATCCCCCTCTTTTTCAGGGCAAGGAATGCTTTTTATGTCATCAACTAATTTCAGCCAGATTGCAGCCTTCCTGTGGTCTGTCGCCGACCTGTTACGCGGCGATTTTAAACAATCACAATATGGACGAATTATTCTCCCTTTCACTCTTCTTCGTCGTCTGGAATGTGTACTCGAAACAAGTAAAGACGCGGTCATTGCCGAGGCACAAAAAGTAAAAGCCATGAAACTGCCAGAGGAAGCCCAGGAGAAAATGATCCTGCGGGCGACTAATGGCCTCACGTTCTTTAATGCCTCAGCGATGGATCTCAGCAAAATGGGGCAAAATGGCATACAGGACAACCTGGAAAACTACATCCAGTCGTTCTCTTCGGATGCCCGCGAAATTTTCGAACACTTCAAGTTCAGCGAGTTTGTCGGACAGCTGGCGGATGCAAACTTACTGTTCAAAGTGGTGCAAATATTCGCTAAAGCAGATTTATACCCGGAGCACGTCACCAACCACGATATGGGGCTGGTATTTGAGGAGCTGATCCGACGTTTTGCCGAGAGTTCTAACGAAACCGCCGGGGAGCACTTTACCCCGCGTGATATCGTCAATCTGACCACCTCGCTGGTGTTTTTCGATGATGATGATGCGCTCAATAAAGACGGCATCATCCGCACCATTTACGATCCAACGGCAGGAACCGGCGGCTTTCTCTCCTCCGGCATGGAGTACGTCCATAAACAAAACCCCAATGCCGTGATGCGCGCGTTTGGTCAGGAGTTAAATCCGGAATCCTACGCCATCTGTAAAGCCGATATGCTGATTAAGGGCCAGGACGTCAGCCTTATTAAACTCGGCAACACCCTTTCCAACGATCAACTCCCCGCAGAAAAATTCGATTACATGCTTTCTAATCCACCTTTCGGCGTGGACTGGAAAAAGATAGAAACCGACATCAACAACGAGCACAAACTCAAAGGTGCTGATGGTCGCTTTGGCCCCGGCCTGCCCCGAGTCTCCGACGGTTCGTTGCTGTTTCTGCTGCATCTGATCAGCAAAATGCGCGATGCCAAAAGCGGTGGCGGACGGATCGGCATCATTCTTAATGGTTCGCCGTTATTCACCGGCGGCGCAGGCAGCGGTGAAAGCGAGATCCGCCGCTACATTCTGGAAGCGGATTTGCTGGAAGGCATTATCGCCCTGCCCACCGATATGTTTTACAACACCGGTATCGCTACCTATGTTTGGGTGCTGTCTAACAAAAAAGCGCCAGAACGCAAAGGTAAAGTCCAGCTAATCGACGGCAGCAACCTGTGCGGAAAGATGCGTAAATCGCTGGGATCAAAACGTAATATTCTCGGGGAGGAGGATATTGGTTTAATCACCCGCACGTTTGGCGATTTCGAACCCGTTGCCACCACTACGCTTGCGGCGTTAGGCCTGGAGAAAGCACCCGAACAAAAATCCAGCCGGGGACGCCAGCCCGCAACAACCAAAACCGAGGCGGCAAAAACCTTTGCCAGCAAAGTCTTTCACAGCACCGAGTTTGGCTATCGTCGCATCACCGTTGAGCGCCCGTTACGCCTGTCGGCTCAGATAAGTGATGACGCCATTGCCACATTGCGCTTTGCGCCGAAGCCGTTTAACGCGCCGATGGCGCAACTGTATGACGCCTTTGCTTTCCAGTGGCAGGACGGTAATTACGGCGACTTAACAGCGGTAGAAAGTGAAGCCCGCGCCATTCTTAAAGCCGATTTTAGCGAGCTGAAAGAGAAGCAAATTAAAGATCTGCTCGACAGCAAATTATGGCTGGCCCAGCGCGGGTTAATGGAAAAAGCGCGGCGTATTCAGGCAGCGATGAGGATGCTGGCGGGTGGCAAAGAGACTGTTAGCAATGACTTTAATCAGTTCCAGTTGACGCTGAAAGAGGCGCTCAGAACCGCAGGCGTGAAGCTGGATGCGAAAGAGAACAAGCAGTTTATCGATGCTATCACCCGCAAAAACCCGGACGCCGAGCCGGTAATCAGCAAGGTTCTGAAAGAAGCGCCCCAACCGTTGTACGGCGCGTTTGAGTACCACGGAAAGGTTGTGGAGTTTGAATCGGATGGCGACCTGCGTGATAACGAGAATGTGCCGTTAAATCCGGCGGTATCTACCAACGAGTTGATCGAGGATTACTTCAAAGCGGAAGTATTGCCGCATGTTGCGGATGCGTGGATCAATGCCGATAAACGCGATGCGAAAGATGGGGATATCGGGATTGTGGGGTATGAAATTCCGTTTAATCGTCATTTTTATGTTTATACACCGCCGCGACCGTTGGAGGAGATTGATGCTGATTTGGATGCGGTAAGCGCTGAGATTATGAAACTGTTGCAGGAGGTACATTCCTGATGGCGGGGTTAAATAAATATCAGGCGTATCCGGAGTATAGGGATTCTGGGATGGAGTGGTGTAATGAATTACCACTAAACTGGAAAAAAACTAAGCTGAGGTGGCTATCCAATATTTTTGCAGGAGGAACTCCCTCCAAAAATGTTATTGATTATTGGGAGAATGGTACAGTTCCCTGGATTAGTTCTGGAGCAGTAAATCAAGGTTATATAGTCGAGCCATCCACATATATATCTAACGCTGCACTTGAAAATAGTAGTGCCAAGTGGATACCAAAAGGGGCACTTGTTGTCGCTTTAGCTGGGCAGGGAAAAACCAAAGGTATGGTTGCACAACTTGGTATTAATACCACTTGTAACCAATCCATGGCGGCCATTGTATTGTATAAAAAGAATCAATCTCGCTATATATTTTGGTGGCTCATTTCTAATTATCAGAATATACGTAACATGGCTGGCGGTGATTTACGAGACGGTTTAAACCTTGAACTTTTAGGCGATATACAATGCCCAAAACCTCGTAATGATGAATCTTCTAAGATTGCACTTTTCCTTGATCATGAAACAGCAAAAATCGATGACCTGATCGAGAAACAACAACAACTCATTGAACTACTAAAAGAAAAACGTCAGGCAGTGATTAGCCATGCGGTGACCAAAGGGCTAAATCCTGATGTGCCGATGAAAGATTCTGGTTTAACAGGATTAGGCGAAGCACCCTCCCACTGGTTTAAGAGTAAATTAGCCAATACTGGTGATGAAACTAAAGGATGCTTCGTAAATGGGCCATTTGGAAGTGATTTACTAGCAAGTGAATTGAAAGAAGAAGGGGTACCTGTCGTATACATTCGAGATATAAAAGCGACAGGTTATAACAGAAAAAGTACTGTATATGTTACTCATCAAAAAGCCCAACAGCTTGAAATATGTAAATTATCCTCAAATGATGTGATTTTTTCAAAAGTCGGAGATCCCCCAGGAGAAGCGTGCGTTTATCCTAAAAATGAACCAGATGCTGTCATAACGCAAGATGTTATGAGAGTAAGAGTTAATAAAAAAACCTTCAATGCACATTTCATAGCATATCTATTGAACTCAAATTTTGGGCGACAAACCATTAATAACATTAGTATTGAGGGAACAAGAAAAAGAGTTTCATTAGGTGACTTTAAAACAACCAAGTTTATATTTCCCCCATTGGGTGAAGCACAATCAATCGTCAACGCCTTGAATGAAAAATGCGCACAAATTGATCTCATAATATTTAAAACCAATCAAGCAATAATGCTAATCCAGGAACGCCGCACCGCCCTTATCTCCGCCGCCGTCACCGGCAAAATCGACCTACGCAACTGGACCGCCCCCATCCCCGAAGCGGAAACACCCACGGAGGTCAGCGCATGAGCAACGACATCGCCAAAGAGGTCAACTTACAAAAAGACATCATCGCTCAGATGTTGGAAAAAGGCTGGATTGTCGGCAAAAGTGACGGCTACGACCGGGAACGAGCAATATACGCACAGGATACCTTAAACTTCGTTCAGACCACCCAACCGCAGGAGTGGGAGAAATTCGCCCGCGTCTACCCCAACGACACCGAGCGCCATTTCCTCGACGCGCTGGTTGCGCAGTTAAAAAAAGCCGACAGCAACGCCACCGACATCCAGTCGCGCACCTGGGGTACGCTCGGCGTACTTCGCCACGGACTGAAAATCCGCAATGCCCGTTTTTCGCTGTGTCAGTTTAAACCGGAACATAATCTCAACCCGGAAACGCTGGCGCGCTATCAGCAGAATATCTGCCGTATCGTGCCGGAACTGGTCTACAGCCCGTATGCCTCAAATAGCGTCTTTGCAGAAACGGGCGTGAAAGCCAAAAAATGGCGCATCGACCTGGTGCTGTTTATCAACGGCCTGCCAATTGCCACGCTGGAGCTGAAATCCGAATTCAAACAGGCGGTGCAGAACGCCATTGCGCAGTACAAAAAGACCCGCCTGCCGAAAGATCCCGCCACCAATAAACCGGAACCGCTGCTGACCTTTAAGCGCGGCGCGCTGGTGCATTTTGCCGTCAGCCAGTATGACGTCTTTATGACCACCAAACTCGCGGGTGACAGCACCTTCTTCCTGCCGTTTAACAAAGGCACCAAAGACGGCGGCGCAGGCAACGAGATCCCCGAAGATACCCACCGCTACGCCACAGATTATCTGTGGAATGAAGTGCTGCTGCCGGACAACTTATTAAAAATCCTCGCCAGTTTTGTCCATTTGCATATTGAAGAAAAAGAGGAGTGGAACGGGCTGAAAGCGAAGAAAGAGAGCCTGATTTTCCCGCGTTATCATCAGTGGGATGTGGTCAACAAACTGCTGGAGGCCGCGACGGTCGAAGGCACCGGCTATAAATACCTGATCCAGCACAGCGCAGGTTCCGGAAAGTCGAACTCTATTGCCTGGACCGCCCACCAGCTTTCTCGTCTGTACGACGTGAAAGGGGAAAAACAGTTCCACTCCGTTATCGTGGTGACGGACCGCACGGTGCTGGACGACCAGCTTCAGGACACCATCTGGCAGTTCGAACACGCCGACGGCGTGGTCGGGCGCATCAATAACAAAGAGGGCGATGGCTCTAAATCGGAAAAGCTGGCCAACGCGCTGGAAAACTCGCAGCCAATTATTATCGTCACCATCCAGACGTTCCCGTTCGTGCTGAAAGCTATCGAAAACAGCGTTAGCCTGAAGCAGCGTAAATACGCGGTTATCGCCGATGAAGCGCACTCCTCGCAGAGCGGTTCCACCGCCCGTCAGCTTAAAGAAGTGCTGATGAGCGAAGAAATGGATAATGACGTGGTGCTGTCGTCAGAAGATATTCTGGATGCGACCATTGCCGCCCGGAAAGGCAGCAGTAACCTGAACTACTACGCCTTTACCGCCACGCCAAAATCCAAAACCCTCGAACTTTTTGGTCGCCGTCCACGTCCCGATGAACCGGCGTCAAAAACCAATAAACCTGAGGCCTTCCACGTCTACTCCATGCGCCAGGCAATCGAAGAAGGCTTTATCCTCGACGTGCTGAAAAACTACACCAACTACAAAGTGGCGTATCAGTTGCTGCAAAAGCTGGAAGACAAAGACCGCGAAGTCGATAGCAAACGGGCGAAGATTAAGCTCAACCAGTGGGTGACACTGCACGACCACAATATCTCGCAGAAGGTGAAGGTGATTGTGGAGCACTTCCGCAAACATGTGATGCACCTGCTTGGCGGCCAGGCTAAAGCGATGGTGGTCACCAGTTCACGCAAAGCCGCTGTACGCTACAAGCTGGCGTTTGATAAATACATTAGCGAGAACAATTACCAGAAAATCAGCGCGATGGTGGCGTTTTCCGGGGAAGTTGAATTCCAGGAAGGCGACCATAACAGCCTGGCATTGTTAAACCAGAAATTTACTGAAATAAACATGAACCCCGGCCTGAAAGGGCGGGATATGCGCAAAGCCTTCGACAGCGATGATTATCAGGTCATGTTGGTCGCCAATAAATTCCAGACCGGTTTTGACCAGCCGAAACTGTGCGCGATGTACGTGGATAAAGCCCTCGGCGGCGTCGAGTGCGTGCAGACGCTCTCCCGCCTGAATCGCACCTATCCGGGCAAAGCGGAATCAGGCACTTTTGTTCTCGATTTTTATAACGATCCGGACGAGATCCTCGGCGCATTCCAGCCCTATTTCCAGACGGCGGAACTGACCGATGTCAGCGATCCGCAGCAGGTTTTCGATCTGTTTGAAAAACTGCGCGCCACGCAGATCTTTCAGTGGCATGAAGTCGAGCAGTTCTGCGAGGCATTCTTCATCAAAAATAAATCGAATGCAGCGATCAGTAATATATGCAAACCGGCGGTAGAACGCTGGAAAAAGCGTTATCTGATGGCGATAGACGCTTATCTGACCGCCAAAGAGATGTTCGAGCGCACCAAAAAAACGGGCGATACGGTGTTAATCACTAATGCGGAAAACAGTTTTAAAGCCTGTAAGCAGGAGAAAGATCGCCTGGAAATATTCAAAAAGGATCTCGGCAGCTTTGTTCGCTTTTATGAATTTATGTCGCAGATCGTCGAGTACGATGACAAAGATCTGGAAAAACTGAGCCTGTTTGCCCGCCATTTGCGTCCGCTGCTGCATGAACAACGTCTGGAAGAGGATGAGGTTGATCTCAGTAACGTGGAGATGAGTCACTATCGCTTATCGAAAATCCATGAACAAGATTTACGCTTACAGGAAGAAACGCCTGACTATACGCTGGATGCAAGTAATGATATTGGTACGGCAAAAGCGAAAGATAAAAAAGAGGAGTTTTTATCGCAGGTGCTTTCTCGGATGAATGAATTATTCATTAGCGACCATTTGACCGACAAAGATATGATCAGCAATGCTTTTTCGGTGTATAACAAAATAACTGAAAATGAAAATGTTATGACACAAATTAAAAATAATCCGCCAGAACAAGCTATTCTTGGTGATTTCCTCCAGGCAGTTGATAATGCTGTAATGGACAGTAATGACGCTCGACAAGAATTTATGTTGCAATATTTATCAGTTCCAGTTCGGGCAAAGGGCTTTGCTTATCTGATGTTTGATATGCTAACGGGGAAAATTGCTTTGCCAACATAAAAATACGTTGATAGCCGGGGTCGCACTTTCTACCCCGGCCATATTATTTGCAATAAGGAATAGCTATGCTGAAGATGATTAAAGATTTTAAATTCAAAAAATACATTAAAAAATTACGTGAAGAAGGTTTGTTTTTTTATGTTTCTTTCGGGTTTATATTAACATTGTTAATGGAAGTTGATGACCGATTACCGTACTATCTTCAACAAGACTTCTTTTTTGATACACTTATAGGATTTATGCCAATCAATATATTCTTTGTTTTGATTTGCACATATATATTTTTCAATGCCGTCCATGAGTTTATTTCACCCTATAAATTTCAAAGAATTGGTGAGAAATTTCTCTCTGAACTTGATAAAAGAACACAACAAATTGGCTTTATTATTTCATTTATATGTTTTGGCATGACATTGTTTTGTGCTCTGGCGTGGTTGCTGTTTTTTGAGATGAATACTGAAAGTTACTACGCAAAATATACATTAGATTTTTTGGCTGTTTTTATCATTATGATTTTGTTTTCTTCAGCAGTTAATCCAGTCATGAGAAGAATATTCCAAAAAATAAAGGAATCGGACTCACATGGAAATTCAAAAATAATTCTTATAATTATAATCATTACATTATTGCTACTATTACCAATTGCGTGCATTATCAATAAAAATAAAACAATTGAAATCAACATTAAGAAAGAAACTTATCAGCAAATAAAAGAAAAAACAAAGATGAAACCAGAAGATTATATCAAAAAATAGATTGCTGATATTAAATTCAACTAATATCTATATGTACCCTGGTTTCTTCCTGGGTACATATAAAAAGTTAATATCCTGATTTATTCTCAACATCCTCTATCACTCCACATCCTCCCTGCGTAACCCAATATCCCTCAACCGCTCATCACTCATCTGCTGTAACACCCGCCGGGCCTGCATTTGCCGCCGCCAACGCCTCACCGCCTGCCAGAGTTGCACAAGTCTGATAAACGGCGTTTTGGCTTTGTTTTCGTGAAATTCCATCTGCTGCCTCCTCATCTTTCAGAGGCTTCATCATCCGTCTTCTGGCAGTTCACAATACAGATGCAAATATTAGTTTTATTTAACATACAGACAGGTTAAAACAGCATCTGCATCCGGTTTTTTAGCCTCATCTGTACCGGTTTTTCTCTCTGTATGGTCCACATAAGGAATACAGCATGACGCGTTATCAACATCTGGCGACTCTGCTTGCCGAGCGGATTGAGCAAGGGCTGTATCGTCACGGGGAGAAATTGCCGTCGGTGCGCAGCTTAAGTCAGGAGCACGGCGTCAGTATTAGCACCGTGCAGCAGGCGTACCAGACGCTGGAGACGATGAAGCTCATCACTCCGCAGCCGCGTTCGGGTTATTTTGTCGCACAACGTAAAGCCCAGCCGCCAGTGCCGCCGATGACGCGTCCGGTGCAGCGCCCGGTGGAAATTACCCAGTGGGATCAGGTGCTGGATATGCTGGAGGCGCATAGCGACAGTTCCATTGTTCCGTTAAGTAAAAGCACGCCGGATGTCGAAACGCCCAGCCTGAAACCGCTGTGGCGGGAGCTAAGCCGGGTGGTGCAGCATAATCTGCAAACCGTTCTCGGTTATGACTTGTTAGCCGGTCAGCGAGTGTTGCGAGAGCAGATTGCCCGCCTGATGCTCGACAGCGGCTCGGTGGTCACCGCGCTGCACCCCCCCCCCCAATGACATCATCATTACCAGCGGCTGCCATAACTCGATGTCGCTGGCGTTAATGGCGGTGTGTAAACCGGGCGATATTGTCGCGGTCGAATCCCCCTGTTATTACGGTTCGATGCAGATGCTGCGCGGCATGGGCGTGAAAGTGATTGAAATCCCAACCGATCCAGAAACAGGCATCAGCGTTGAAGCGCTGGAACTGGCGCTGGAACAGTGGCCGATTAAAGGCATCATTCTGGTGCCAAACTGTAATAATCCGCTGGGATTTATTATGCCGGACGCGCGCAAACGGGCTGTACTCTCTCTCGCTCAGCGTCATGATATTGTGATTTTTGAAGATGATGTCTACGGCGAACTGGCGACGGAGTATCCGCGCCCGCGGACCATTCATTCCTGGGATATCGACGGGCGAGTGCTGCTGTGCAGCTCGTTCAGTAAAAGTATTGCACCTGGCCTGCGCGTGGGCTGGGTCTCACCGGGGCGCTATCACGATAAACTGCTGCATATGAAATATGCCATCAGCAGCTTTAATGTACCGTCCACGCAAATGGCGGCGGCAACGTTTGTGCTGGAAGGTCACTATCATCGCCATATCCGGCGGATGCGGCAGAACTATCAGCGCAATATGGCGCTTTATACCTGCTGGATACGGGAATATTTTCCCTGCGAAATCTGTATTACGCGCCCGAAAGGCGGATTTTTACTGTGGATAGAATTGCCTGAACAGGTCGATATGGTCTGCGTCGCGCGGCAGCTGTACCGCATGAAAATCCAGGTGGCGGCAGGCTCGATTTTCTCAGCTTCCGGCAAATACCGTAATTGTCTGCGCATCAACTGCGCTTTGCCGCTCAGCGAAACCTATCGCGAAGCACTGAAGCAAATTGGCGAGGCCGTGTATCGGGCAATGGAATAAATTCGAATTAGTGCCGAGCCCCCTGATTTACTCTCACGAATCGCCTGTAACTCGTTTTATCTTTATAGCGACATCGCCACGTTCCGGCATGGCTTAGGCAAAATGCGCTTCGTTCATGCCAGATGCCATGTGAACGCCTTACCAGGTCTACAAAATTTTTAAAGTTCAATATATTAAATGGGTTATGTAGACCTGATAAGCGTAGCGCATCAGGCTGCTTTGCGTTTGTCATCAGTCTCTGATTAGTACTCGATCCATGGATCGCGCTTGCTTTCAGGCAAGGGCTGATCTAATGCCTGCATTTGCTCTGCCGAAAGTCCGGTATATCGTTGTATCCATTCAGGATCCGCCCCATTCTGCAACAACAATCGGAGGAGGCTCCGTTCCCCTTCTACTTTCCCTTCTTTCCTCCCCCTCTCCCTTCCCAACAGCCATCCATCATTATGAATTCGCTCTGCAATCGTCATTATTCGCTCCCTTTGTTGTGGCATTCGACTGGTTAGTTCGCTGATAAACTCTTTAAAACGCGCTTCATCGCCAGTCAGTAAAATGTAATTTAACAGCGCAGTTATCTGGCTGTCATTAGCACACTCTGTAACCAGTAATAGTACCAGTTGGTCGATAAGCCCCATCAGATCGCGCTGGCGAATATGCTTTTGGATCAACTCCAACAGGGCGACTCTGCGATGCTGCACAATCTCGTCGTCTGGCACGACAGTGACATCCACCAGCGGGAACGCGGCGGTATAAAGCTTCCGTGCGGTAGCCGGGTCAGCAAATTCGTCCAGCCAGCACAGGGACCAGGGATAAGGACTACGGCTACCGTGATAAAACAGCATCGGGATGACCAGCGGTAGCGGCCGGCGTTTATCATGCTCGATATGGCGCTGCATCACCGCCATGGAATAGCGCATAAGGCGAAAGGCCATATGGATATCCTCGCGGCTCTGATGTTCAATCACTACGTAAATATAACCATCACCTTCACGGGTCTTTACCGACCACAGAATATCGGAGTGTAGCGCCCGCAATTTTTCATCGACGAAGCTGGCGGATTCCAGTTTTAAGCTGTCGAGATCGCACAGTTCACGTAAATCTTTGGGTAAGTGGATCTCCATAAAATCCCGCGCGGTGTCAGGGTGCGTGAGAAAGGACTTAAATAATGCGTCATGCGGCGTGCTGGTCGTGAAGTTTGTCATGGCGATCCGTCACCTGTTGATAAGATGGCCCGACTTTAGCGACTAACAAAACCATTCTCACCCGGCAATTTCTCGTTCCCCGAGGCACTTTCCAGGCTATTTTTATTCTTCTGCAAACGATACATTTTTCCGGAAACAGGCTCGCATTTTACATTTCCTGTACCCGGCAGATATTCCCCTTTCCACCGCACTCTTTTGATTAACCGCAAATTTTAATTACACTTAAGGTGTATATTTTCTATGCAACCCATCAATTCAAGAGGTGTAATGTGCTGATGACTATTTGTAATCGTTATACATTCTGACCTGGAGTCAGAAGGTATTTCTCTGTCTGTGTGTTCACAGGCAGTGTGGTTGATTACATGAAATTCAGTACATTTGTCCTTCTCGCCTGCCTTTAGTCATTACCGACGGTATTGAATTTCGTTTTCTCCATTGGGGTTCTCCGGACAAGGAGTTGTTTGTTATGCCACGTTTTTTTGCCCGCCATGCCGCCACGCTGTTTTTCCCGATGGCGTTGATTTTGTATGATTTTGCCGCGTACCTGTCGACGGATCTGATCCAGCCAGGGATCATTAATGTGGTCCGTGATTTTAATGCCGATGTCAGTCTGGCCCCTGCTGCCGTCAGTCTCTATCTTACTGGCGGTATGGCGTTACAGTGGCTGCTGGGGCCGCTTTCCGACAGAATTGGCCGCAGGCCGGTGCTGATTACCGGGGCGTTAATTTTTACCCTTGCCTGCGCCGCGACAATGTTCACCACGTCAATGACACAATTTCTTATCGCGCGTGCAATTCAGGGCACCAGTATCTGTTTTATTGCCACCGTTGGTTATGTCACGGTGCAGGAGGCGTTCGGACAGACAAAAGGGATCAAGTTGATGGCGATTATCACCTCCATCGTACTGATTGCGCCGATTATCGGCCCGCTTTCCGGCGCAGCTCTGATGCACTTTGTGCACTGGAAAGTCCTTTTTGCCATCATTGCGGTTATGGGTTTTATCTCATTTGTTGGCTTACTGCTGGCGATGCCAGAGACGGTGAAGCGCGGCGCGGTTCCATTTAGCGCCAAAAGCGTCTTGCGCGATTTTCGTAATGTCTTTTGCAATCGGCTGTTCCTCTTTGGCGCAGCAACCATCTCTTTAAGCTATATCCCCATGATGAGTTGGGTGGCTGTCTCGCCGGTGATCCTGATTGACGCAGGCGGCTTAACAACTTCGCAGTTCGCCTGGACACAGGTTCCGGTGTTCGGCGCGGTGATTGTCGCGAATGCCATCGTGGCGCGTTTCGTTAAAGATCCGACCGAACCGTGCTTTATCTGGCGTGCTGTACCCATTCAACTGGTCGGCCTCGCGCTGTTGATTATCGGCAATCTGCTGTCACCGCACGTCTGGCTGTGGTCGGTGCTGGGCACCAGTCTGTATGCTTTCGGGATTGGTTTGATCTTCCCGACCTTATTCCGCTTTACGCTGTTTTCCAATAACTTACCGAAAGGGACCGTCTCCGCATCGCTAAATATGGTGATCCTGATGGTGATGTCGGTCTCGGTCGAAATCGGCCGCTGGCTGTGGTTTAACGGCGGTCGCTTGCCGTTTCATCTGTTAGCCGTTGTGGCGGGCGTTATCGTCGTTTTCACCCTGGCGGGATTGCTCAATCGCGTGCGCCAACATCAGGCTGCCGAGCTGGTGGAGGAGCGGTGATTTTTGCGCGATCCTACCGTCAGGCTCTATTCTTAACGTTATGAATAAACTCATTGAACTCAGACGCGCCAAAATGTTGGCGCTCTCTTTACTGCTTATCGCCGCTGCTACCTTTGTCGTTACGCTGTTTTTGCCGCCCAATTTTTGGGTGAGCGGCGTGAAGGCGATTGCTGAAGCGGCGATGGTCGGCGCGCTGGCGGACTGGTTTGCGGTGGTGGCGCTGTTTCGCCGCGTGCCGATTCCGATCATTTCTCGTCATACGGCGATTATCCCGCGTAATAAAGACCGGATTGGCGAAAATCTCGGTCAGTTCGTGCAGGAAAAATTTCTCGATACCCAATCGCTGGTGGCATTGATTCGACGTCACGAACCGGCGTTGTTGATTGGCAACTGGTTTAGTCAGCCAGAAAACGCCCGCCGCGTTGGTCAGCATCTGTTGCAGATCATGAGTGGTTTTCTTGAACTGACCGATGATGCGCGTATTCAGCGCCTGCTTAAGCGCGCAGTCCATCGGGCGATTGATAAGGTCGATCTTTCCGGCACCAGTGCGTTGATGCTGGAGAGTATGACCAAAAACGATCGTCATCAGGTGCTGCTGGATACGCTGATCGCACAGTTGATCGCCCTTCTCCAGCGCGATAAATCGCGCAAGTTTATCGCCCAGCAGATTGTTCGCTGGCTGGAGAGTGAGCATCCACTGAAAGCCAAAATTTTGCCCACTGAATGGCTGGGCGAACATAGCGCGGAGTTGGTTTCTGACGCGGTGAATTCTTTGCTTGATGATATCAGCAGCGATCGTGCGCATCAGATCCGCCATGCGTTTGATCGCGCCACCTTTGCCCTGATCGACAAGTTGAAAAACGATCCTGAAATGGCAGCGCGAGCCGATGCCGTAAAAAGCTATCTGAAAGAAGACGAAGCTTTTAACCGCTATCTCAGTGAATTGTGGGGGGATTTACGGGAATGGCTGAAAGTGGATATCAACAGCGAAGATTCTCGTGTGAAAGAACGTATCGCGCGGGCGGGTCAATGGTTTGGCGAAACGTTAATTGCCGATGATGCCTTGCGGGCGTCGTTAAATGGTCATCTGGAACAAGCCGCGCACCGCGTCGCGCCTGAGTTTTCCGCATTCCTGACGCGACATATCAGCGATACGGTAAAAAGCTGGGATGCGCAGGATATGTCGCGGCAAATCGAGTTAAATATCGGCAAAGATCTGCAGTTTATCCGTGTCAACGGTACGCTGGTTGGCGGTTGTATTGGGCTAATTTTGTATTTGCTTTCGCAGCTCCCGGCCTTGTTCCCCCTCGGCAATTTTTAGAAATCCATGAAAAACTAAGTGGCTAACCGCGAGAGAGATCAAATAAACCACACTAAAAGAATGGTAATAATGTGGCCTCTTTTCATTATCTCCCGTGGTACGGGGAAGGAAAATCATGTCACTTGTCACCGATCTACCCGCCATTTTCGATCAGTTCTCTGAAGCTCGCCAGAAAGGCTTTCTCACCGTCATGGATCTCAAGGAGCGCGGCATTCCGTTGGTTGGCACTTACTGCACCTTTATGCCGCAAGAGATCCCGATGGCAGCCGGTGCAGTTGTGGTTTCGCTCTGTTCCACCTCTGATGAAACCATTGAAGAAGCCGAGAAAGATCTGCCGCGCAACCTCTGCCCGCTGATTAAAAGCAGCTACGGCTTCGGCAAAACCGATAAATGCCCCTACTTCTACTTTTCTGATCTGGTGGTCGGTGAAACCACCTGCGACGGCAAAAAGAAAATGTATGAATACATGGCGGAGTTTAAGCCTGTTCATGTAATGCAGTTACCGAACAGCGTTAAGGACGATGCCTCGCGTGCATTGTGGAAAGCCGAGATGCTGCGCTTGCAAAAAACGGTAGAAGAACGTTTTGGGCACGAGATTAGCGAAGATGCTCTGCGCGATGCCATTGCGCTGAAAAACCGCGAACGTCGCGCACTGGCCAATTTTTATCATCTTGGGCAGTTAAATCCTCCGGCGCTTAGCGGCAGCGACATTCTGAAAGTGGTCTACGGCGCAACCTTCCGTTTTGACAAAGAAGCGTTGATCAATGAACTGGATGCAATGACCGCCCGCGTTCGTCAGCAGTGGGAAGAAGGCCAGCGACTGGACCCGCGTCCGCGCATTTTAATCACCGGCTGCCCGATTGGCGGCGCAGCAGAAAAAGTGGTGCGCGCGATTGAAGAGAATGGCGGCTGGGTTGTCGGTTATGAAAACTGCACCGGGGCGAAAGCGACCGAGCAATGCGTGGCAGAAACGGGCAATGTCTACGACGCGCTGGCGGATAAATATCTGGCGATTGGCTGCTCCTGTGTTTCGCCGAACGATCAGCGCCTGCAAATGCTCAGCCAAATGGTGGAAGAATATCAGGTCGATGGCGTAGTTGATGTGATTTTGCAGGCGTGCCATACCTACGCGGTGGAATCGCTGACGATTAAACGTCATGTGCGTCATCAGCACAACATTCCTTATATCGCTATTGAAACAGACTACTCCACCTCAGATGTCGGGCAGCTCAGCACCCGTGTCGCGGCCTTTATTGAGATGCTGTAAGGAGTGGCAGTGGCATATTCGATTGGCATTGATTCCGGCTCCACCGCCACCAAAGGGATCTTACTGGCAGACGGCGTGATTACGCGCCGTTTCCTCGTTCCAACACCCTTTCGCCCGGCAACAGCAATTACTGAAGCCTGGGAAACTCTGCGCGAAGGGTTAGAAACAACGCCGTTTCTGACGCTCACCGGCTACGGACGGCAACTGGTGGATTTTGCCGATAAACAGGTAACGGAAATCTCCTGTCACGGGCTGGGCGCACGGTTTCTTGCGCCAGCAACGCGCGCGGTAATCGACATCGGTGGTCAGGACAGCAAAGTGATTCAGCTTGATGATGACGGTAACCTGTGCGATTTCCTGATGAATGACAAATGCGCGGCGGGCACCGGGCGTTTCCTGGAGGTGATCTCGCGCACGCTTGGCACCAGCGTCGAGCAACTCGACAGCATTACCGAAAATGTCACGCCGCACGCCATCACGAGTATGTGTACGGTGTTTGCCGAATCAGAAGTGATCAGCTTGCGCTCAGCGGGCGTCGCGCCAGAAGCGATTCTCGCTGGAGTGATTAACGCGATGGCGCGGCGGAGTGCCAATTTCATTGCTCGTCTCTCCTGTGAAGCGCCGATTCTGTTTACTGGTGGCGTTAGTCATTGCCAGACGTTTGCCCGGATGCTGGAATCTCATCTGGGAATGCCGGTAAATACCCATCCTGATGCGCAATTTGCTGGCGCAATTGGCGCAGCGGTAATTGGTCAACGAGTGAGAAAACGCCGATGAAAGAGTTTTTATTTTTATTTCACTCCACGGTCGGCGTCATACAAACCCGTAAGGCGTTGCAGGCAGCGGGCATGACTTTTCGCGTCAGCGATATTCCCCGTGATTTACGCGGCGGCTGCGGGTTATGCATTTGGCTGACCTGTCCCCCCGGCGAGGAAATACAATGGGTGATCCCTGGGCAAACCGAAGCGATATATTGCCAGCAGGGCAGCGACTGGCAGTGTGTGGTGCATTACGATTCAGAAGCGTCAACCAGGCAATAAGACCTTTAAATATAAAGCCCGGATATTTGGCTGCACATAATCCTGCATGAAGGAAGTTGTATTAAATATCTCGCCTGATGTGAAATATTTCCCATCCACAAAATGAGCGATTTTTGATAGCACCTTACTATTGCGCGTCTAAAATACAATATACATTGTATTATACTTAAACCATAATTATACATAGAGAAATAAAATGATTACCGGGTGTGGTTATGATAAAGATAAGTTTCTGTGCGAAGCTTATCTTTACCCATCCCCCTGATTATTTTATATTTAGAAGAACATTTCACAATTCAAGGATAAAAATATGGGTTCCCTAAACATATACCAGGATATTTTCCCAACACTCGGCATGTATTCGGGACTAAAAGCTTGCCATGAAAAAAACAACCAACCATTTGATATTAACACGGAAATTGAAACCATACAAAAACAAATTAATTATGATATAAATCATTTGAATGATGGTTTGATTAAGCGTGTACTGAATGTTTTTATTCACCTTATCTCTAATCCCGACAATCTCGAATTAACCTTAAATCGATATTCATCAACAACAGAACAAATCATCGCCAAAACCAAAAGAAATGGTTTAAATGAGTTTGAAATTAACGATCTAAAAATAATATTTAATCGACAAGATAATAATGAAAGCGTATTAACTGTTAACCACAAAGATATAAGTCATAGTTGCAATGTTAAAACCGCGCAACTGCAGCAGTTTATTAAAATAATGGAACAAAAAGCGCAACTACCAATCTATATTGACAAGAACAATTTGAAAGAGAGTATTTTCTCTGTTTTGCGAAATGACCCACAGCATGTAGAAAAAGAGCAATATCTTCCCTTTGATAAGTTTTTAACACATGCCTGCAAAAGTTCAAATTCATTTGAAGTGAAATTAGATGCCACTCATCAATATCAACATCTGAATAACTTCATGATTTCTTTTGACCCAGTAGAAAATCAATTAACAATACGGGATAACAATAAAGAGACTGAAACTATCTCGTTGACAAACTTACAATGGGAAAATGTACTGCAATACTATAGAGAAAACCACCAGCAGCCAAATATAGCAGGATCACGAAATATCACGGATAATAGAGATAAAATTAAAAATACAATATCCACCTCTGAAATTATTGAGTGCGCCTCTCCTGAAATAAGAAGTAGCGTCCTGAACGATCTTTATAGCATTGCTAATTTCCTCCCGGACAATAATCTGACACCAAATGAGAGCTGGAAAAGATTTTGTAACACATGCGAGCGCTTTTACGTTGCTCAGAAGAGTATCACTGGAGATAAGAGTGAACGTCTTACGCGAAAACTCTCTATCTCTGATGCAGGAATTACAATGACCTTCACGATAGGTGATGTTGTCATCAATACTATTAGCACTGCTATTCCTGAAGATTCAACGGGGCAACGGTGTATCGAAGGGTTGAATTTAGCGGGAATGGATTTAACCGGCATAGACTTGTCTAAAATGGTTCTAAGGAATGTCAATTTTAATGGCAGCATTCTTAGAAATGCCAAGTTCTCCGGTACGATCTGTGAAGGCGTGGATTTTACCGATTGTGATCTGCGTAATGCAGAATTCGAAAATGCCTCATTAGAAAAAATCGATTTTCGTAAAGCTCGTCACTTGCTTAATATAAATTTTACAAATGCAAATCTACGGAACAGTAACTTCAGCGGAAAAGTTCTCACTGGCGTTAATTTTACTGGAAGTGACCTTAGTAACGCTTATCTTGCACACATAGATTTCACAAAAGTGATTTTCTTTCCGTCATTAATTATTGGAGCAGTATTTGATTATTCCAATCTATCAGAGAAAAATCTTTCAGACAAAGATCTTACTAATATTAGCTGCATGTATACCAATTTTACTAACGCTAATTTAACAAAATGCAAATTCTTAAATACAAACTTTTCGGCTGCAAAATTGGACAATACTAATTTTACTGGTACAGAAGGTTCTAATATTCTATTTAACCATGCATGGTTATTCAATACGATATTTATAGATGCGATTTTTAAAAATGCCTGTTTTTTCAATGCCAAAGTGAATAATGTTTCTCTTAAGAATGCATATCTTTACAATGATAATATCAATAAAAAAGCCAATGACAGTGCCGAGAAACAAGCTAGTGACAGTATCGAGAAACAAGCTAGTGACAGTATCGAGAAACAAGCCAGTGACAGTACCGAGAAACAAGCCAGTGACAGTATCGAGAAACAAGCCAATAACAGTACTGATAAACAAGCCAAGAACAGTACCGATAAACAAGCCAAGAACAGTACCGAGCAACAGGACAGTACCAGTTTAAATCAAGCCCGTTTAAAGAAAGAAGTGAATAGCAGTTTTTCCATTCCGGGTTTAACGTCTTATCAGCCAACTTATATAGTTGAAGAATAGTTCAATAATCACCCAAACAGAGTGGGTATGGCAGAGGATATAAATTAACATTTAAACGTTAACCGCCTCATCTATCATTCATGGATGAGGCGCATTTATCAGTCGATGTAAGCTGAAAATGTTCCGCCATCCAGAGACAACCGCCGCCCCCTGCGGCGTTTACTATTTCATCGCCCGCGTTAAGAATTCATTAAGCTTCATCCGTATACTCCTTATCTGTCGCACTGAATTTGACGAGAAAAAAAGCAATAATAAGGAGCAACAAGTTGAAAAAGCGCATCACCTTTATCGTTTTTCTTTGCGCCATCGTGGCAGTGAGCCTGTTTTTTGTGCAATCCTGCGTCCGTAAAAGCCAGCATGTCGCAGGGTTTCAGAATTATCAGGCCACTATCGATGGTAAAGAGATTACAGGAGTAACTAAAAATATCTCCTCACTGACCTGGTCAGCGCAGAGCAATACCTTGTTTAGCACTATCAACAAACCTGCAACCATCGTTGAAATGACGACCGAGGGTGACCTGATCCGCACCATTCCGCTCGATTTTGTTAAGGATCTCGAGACGATTGAATACATTGGTGATAATAAATTTGTCATCAGTGATGAACGTGACTACGCCATTTATGTGATTTCACTTAACGCTGAGTCGGAAGTAAGCATCCTCAAAAAAATTAAAATCCCATTGCAGGAAACACCAACTAACTGTGGCTTTGAAGGGCTGGCTTACTCCTCTCAGGACCATACCTTCTGGTTTTTTAAAGAGAAAAATCCGATAGAGGTCTACAAAGTAACCGGGCTATTGCGTAGCGATGAGTTGCATATCAGCAAAGATAAAGCGTTGCAGCGTCAGTTTACTTTAGACGATGTTTCTGGCGCGGAATTTAACCCACAGAAAAATACGTTGCTGGTGTTGTCACATGAGTCACGCGCCCTACAGGAAGTGACCATGACAGGTGACGTGATCGGCGAAATGTCGTTAACCAAAGGCAAGTATGGCCTTTCACACAACATCAAGCAGGCGGAAGGGATAGCGATGGATGACAGCGGCAACATCTATATCGTTGGCGAACCGAATCTTTTTTATCGCTTTACGTCGACAAAATCACGATAACAGTCTGGCAGGTTCTCCTTTTTTGTTATTAACTTGTTAACTCAAAATAATACAAACCAGGCAGAACATGAATTCGACATCGCATCCCGTAGAACGTTTTTCTTTCAGCACCGCGTTATTCGGGATGCTGGTTCTGACCTTAGGTATGGGTTTAGGCCGCTTTCTCTATACGCCGATGCTGCCAGTCATGCTGGCGGAAGGCGAATTTTCCTTTAGCGAACTCTCATGGATCGCCAGTGGTAACTATGCCGGGTATCTGGCGGGGAGCCTGCTGTTTTCATTCGGCGCGTTTCATTTACCCTCACGCCTGCGCCCGTTCCTGTTAGCTTCCGCCCTCGCAACCGGATTATTAATCCTCGCGATGGCGTGGCTACCGCCGTTTCTTCTGGTTTTCATCATTCGCTTTCTGGCGGGAGTCGCCAGCGCCGGGATGTTGATTTTCGGCTCAACGCTCATCATGCAACATACCCGCCATCCCTTTGTCCTTGCGGCGCTATTTTCTGGTGTTGGCGTCGGCATCGCTCTGGGCAATGAATATGTGCTGGCAGGCCTGCATTTTGCCCTCTCTTCACAAACGTTGTGGCAAGGTGCCGGAGCACTTTCTGCCATTATATTGCTTGCTCTGGCGCTGCTCATCCCGTCGAATAAACACGTTATCCCGCCAGCGCCATTGGCAAAAATCGCGCAACAACCCATGAGCTGGTGGTTACTGGCGATTCTGTATGGTCTGGCGGGTTTTGGTTATATCATCGTCGCCACCTACCTGCCGCTCATGGCGAAAGACGCGGGCCAGCCTGTGCTGACGGCTCACCTTTGGACACTGGTTGGCTTGTCGATTGTCCCAGGTTGCTTTGGCTGGCTGTGGGCAGCCAAACGGTGGGGAGCATTACCTTGCCTGACCGCGAATTTGCTGGTGCAGGCGATCTGCGTGCTGTTAACTCTCGCCAGCAGCTCTCCTTTATTACTCATCATCAGCAGTATTGGTTTTGGCGGCACCTTTATGGGAACGACCTCGCTGGTGATGACCATCGCCCGCCAGCTTAGCGTGCCGGGAAATCTTAACCTTTTGGGCTTTGTGACACTCATTTATGGTATCGGGCAAATTCTTGGCCCGGCGCTGACCAGTATGCTCGGCAACGGAACGTCGGCCCTCGCCAGTGCCACGCTCTGCGGCGCGGCGGCGCTATTTATCGCAGCATTAATCTGCGGGATGCAAATATTCAAATTGCATACGAATTATTCTTAAGTAATTTAACGAATTTAACTTTTCAGTACATCACGTAAAATAATTAAAACATCCTTTTTCTTTGGAGGTACTCAGCCACCGCCGTTATTGTTCCTGGTTTAGCAATTCCACGGCCAATTCATTATTTCTGGTCACATTATAGTCAGGATCGTTTTATATCTCCGTGCTAGAAAAAACAAGTTTAATTCTGTTTTTTCACGGAAGGTCACTATGTCTTCAACAAATGCGCATCAAATAAAAAATAATGATCAAAACTCTTTATGTGGTCTGGGTGACAAAATACGCCGCCTGACCGCCGGAGTTTGTTTATTTACCCAAATTTTTTTCCCCGTCATGGCGACGGCACAAAATGTGGTACACGCTAAACCTCAGACGACAGTTTCATCTGCGCCCCCTCTACTAGAAAATAATACTGTGCCTTACACGCTTGGTGCGCTGGAATCAGCGCAAAGCGTTGCTGATCGATTCGGTATTTCACTGGAGGAGCTTCGTCGTCTTAATCAGTTCCGTACTTTTGCTCGCGGCTTTGATAACGTGCGCCAGGGTGAAGAGCTGGATGTTCCGGCAACAACCTTGCAGAAAAGTCATGAGCAACAAAATGCCGTACCGCCTGCGAATGGCGAAAACACGCTGGAGAATCAAATAGCCAGCACTTCGCAGCGAGTTGGCACCCTGCTTTCACAAGATATGAATAGTGAGCAGGCCAGCGGCATGGCGCGTGGTTGGGCGTCTTCAGAAGCCTCAGGCGCGATGACTGATTGGTTAAATAACTTTGGCACTGCGAGAATCTCTCTGGGTGTGGATGAAGATTTCAGCCTGAAAAATTCGCAATTCGACTTCCTGCATCCGTGGTATGACACACCCGATTATCTGCTCTTCAGCCAGCATACCCTTCACCGAACAGACGATCGTACCCAGATCAACACCGGTTTGGGCTGGCGTCATTTCACCCCCAGCTGGATGTCAGGCATCAACCTGTTTTTTGACCACGACCTGAGCCGCTATCACTCCCGCGCGGGGCTTGGCGCAGAATACTGGCGTGATTATCTGAAGTTGAGCAGCAACGCTTATATCGGCCTGACCGGCTGGCGTAGCGCACCGGAATTGGATAATGACTACGAAGCCCGCCCGGCCAACGGCTGGGATTTACGCGCGGAAGGCTGGTTACCAGCCTGGCCACAACTGGGTGGAAAACTGGTCTATGAACAATACTATGGTGATGAAGTGGCGCTGTTTGACAAGAATGATCGCCAAAGTAATCCCCATGCTATTACCGCGGGCCTCAACTATACCCCCTTCCCGCTTCTGACTCTCAGTGCGGAACAGCGTCAGGGAAAACAAGGTGAAAATGACACACGTTTTGCCGTTGATCTGACCTGGCAACCCAGCAGTTCAATGCAGAAACAGCTTAACCCGGACGAAGTGGCCGGACGGCGCAGTCTGGCCGGTAGTCGTTATGACCTGATTGATCGCAACAACAACATCGTTCTGGAATATCGCAAGAAAGAGCTGATTCGCCTGAGTCTGCTGGATCCGGTGAAAGGAAAGTCTGGAGAAATAAAACCGCTGGTTTCCTCGATACAGACCAAATATGCCCTGAAAGGCTATAACATCGAAGCCGCTGCGCTGGAAGCTGCCGGAGGTAAAGTCAGCACGTCTGGAAAAGATATCACGGTCACGCTGCCAGGTTACCGCTTCACTAACACTCCAGAAACCGATAATACATGGTCGATAGACGTTACCGCCGAGGATGTAAAAGGTAACCTGTCACGTCATGAACAAAGCATGGTCGTCATTCAGGCTCCGACATTAAGCCAGAAAGATTCTCTGTTATCCGTTAATCCGCTAACCGTAGCTGCAGATAAAAAATCGACGACCACATTGACCGTTACTGCGCACGATTCCGACGGAACTCCGGTGCCGGGGCTGGCGCTGCAAACCCGCAGTGAAGGCGTTCAGGATATCACCCTGTCTGACTGGACAGATAACGGTGATGGTAGTTACACACAGATGCTGACCGCCGGAACGACATCAGGTTCAGTAACACTGACGCCGCAAATTAACGGTGAGAGTGCGGTAAAAGAATCCATTGTCGTTAATATCGTCCCTGTTGTCTCATCCCGCGACCATTCATCAATAACAATTGATAACGTATCGTATTATGCCGGAGACGACATCAAGGTTAGGGTGGAACTGAAAGACGACAGCAATCAACCGGTTGCATATCAAAAAGAGGAATTGGTAAAAGCCGTTACTGTCGAAAACAGCAAACCTGGCGCCACGATTGTCTGGCACGAAGAGCAGCCTGGCGTTTATACCGCGAATTATCCGGCCCATAAGCAAGGGACAGCACTAAGGGCACAACTTAGCCTTCACAACTGGAATGCTCCACTGCAATCACATATTTATAACATTGAGGCAAACCAGAATAAGGCTCGCGTTGCCACATTATCAGCGACAAATAATGACGTTTACGCCGATAAAAAGACATTTAATACCCTCACGATCAACGTCACTGATGAGAGTGATAATCCCCTGACAAATCATCAGGTCACCTTTAAGAATGAAAAAGGAAGCGCTGAATTTGTCGAACCGCCGCAGCAAAATACGGATGCATATGGTGTTGCCACAATCAACATGGTAAGTCAGGTTGCGGAAGAAAATACGATTAGTGCCACGCTGCCAAATGGTTTCTCACAACGGATAATTGCGAAATTCGTTAGCGATTCGAGTACGCCAAAATTCAAACAACTGGTTGCCGATCCAGATACCATTATTGCTGGCAACAGCCAGGGCAGTACTCTGACCGCCACCGTCACAGACTTTCATAACAACCCGTTAAAAGATATGAAAGTGAATTTTGTGGCACCTGGTGGCTCGCAACTGGACAACACGTCCGCCACAACAGACCAGTCCGGTATTGTGCGAGTGCACCTGACCAGTTCAAAAGCTGGTAGCTATTCCGTCGATGCCTCGCTTGAGGCGGATAAAAATATTCACCAGTCGGTCACGATCACCGTGGTCCCAAACAGGGAACAATCGGTAATGACCTTGAATGCCGGGTCGGGCAGTGCGATCGCTAACAATACAAATACCGTTATCCTGACAGCTAGTGTGAAAGATGTTTATGGACACCCGTTGCCGGATGAGGATGTGAAATTTACCTTGCCAGCCTCCATCACCGGGAACTTCACGCTAAGTAGTGAAACCGCCCGCACCGATGCAAACGGCGATGCCGTGGTCACATTGCGTGGCACAAAAGCGGGTGAGTTTACAGTTACGGCGACGCTGACCAGAAATAATACCGTTGCTCATCAGCAAGTCACTTTTATTGGGGATACAAACAGCGCGCAGCTCCAGCCGCTGACTGCCTCATTAAATACCATTGTTGCGGGTAACAGTACGGGGAGTACCCTGACGGCAACGATCCTGGACGCTTACCAAAATCCGCTTTAAGACCAGCTGGTCACTTTCCAGAGTAACGATGTCACTCTAAGCGGAACAGAAGTCACCACCGATACGCTGGGTCAGGCGACGGTAACAATGACCAGCAATATTGCCGGACAACATAACGTCGTGGTGAGCCGGAAAGCGCAACCCTCCGATAATAAAACGTTTAGTTTATCAGTGCTGCCGGATGAAAGTTCGGCGAAGGTAATAAGTATAACCGGAGCCGAAAAAACGATAACGGTTGGCGAAAACATCACGCTACGGATACTCGTCCAGGACGCGTTTAACAATGTAATAGCGGGTCAACGCGTCAGATTAAGTGCGCAGCCAACAGCTCACATTACGATAGGCGATACGGCTTACACTGATAATAACGGTTACGCGTACGTTAACCTTCTCAGCACCCAGCCTGGGGTTTATCAGGTGACGGCAACGCTGGACAATAACAGTAGTAGTAAGGTTGACGTGAATGTGGCAAATGACAAGCTCGAGTTAACATCATCGAAGCCAGAAACCACGGTCCATAACAGTGAAGGTATTACGCTTACCGCAACGGCGAGAAATGCTCAGGATGAATTGATGCCTGGGCAAATTATCACCTTTAGCGTAACGCCTGAAGGTGCAACGCTAAGCAATACAGGGGAAATACTTACTGACCAGTATGGTCAGGCCAAAGTGACGCTGACCAGTGACAAAGTGAATGTCTATACCGTTACGGCCACAATGGGCAAAGATGTTCCCGTTCAGAGCCAGGTAACGGTTGCGGTTAAGGCAGATGCTAAAACGGCACATGTTGTGAGCGTCGTGGCCTCCCCTGACACCATAACCGCCGACGGCGTTGATAGCAGCACCATCACTTCACGAGTAGAAGATGATTACGGATTCCCGGTTGAAGGTGTCGATGTTAGTTATGCCTTAGACACCAAAGGCAGCCCGGTAGTTAATATTCCAACTACGCGTACCGATCAGTCCGGGCAAGTCACGGCGACAATAACCAGTACATTGGCAGAAACCTTAACAGTCAATGTGCAAGTTCCTGGTACAGCCAACCAATCCGCAACCATTACATTGGTTGCCGGCACGGCCGATGAAAGTAAGTCAATTTTGAAATCCGACGTTGACACTCTGAAGGCTGACTACCAGCAGAGCGCAAAACTTACGCTAACATTGCAAGACAAGTACGGTAACCCGATAGTGACGTCTGATCATCTGGAATTTGTCCAGTCAGGCCCCTTTGTGAACTTTCTCAAGTTGAGCGATATTGATTACAGCCAGAGAAATTATGGCGAGTACACCGTGACTGTCACTGGCGGAAAAGAGGGAACAGCGACTCTCATTCCCATGCTGAACGGGGTTCATCAGGCAAACTTAAGCGTATCGCTGAATCTCATCCGCTCGATAAAAGAAATGTCCGGTCATGTCACTGCAAACAACCATACCTTCTCCACGGCTCAATTCCCGAGCGAAGGTTTTGCAGGAGCGTATTACACACTCAACAATGATAACTTTGAAGCGGGTAAAACCGTTGATGATTATATGTTTTCAAGTTCACAGAGTTGGGTGTCTGTCGATGCTTCAGGTAAGGTTTCTTTCGCAAATATCGGCGATCAAACGTCAGTCACAATAAGCGCTGTTCCCCGACAAGGAGGTACAACCTACCAGACCTTAATTAAGCTGAAAGGCTGGTGGGTGAATAATGGAAATCATACCAATATCTGGCTAGCTGCCAATGCGCTCTGTCATGCGAAAAATGATGGATATAATCTTCCTGGCATCACACATTTGACGTCTGGCGAAAACAAACGCACGCAGGGATCACTGTATGGTGAATGGGGGAACGTTGGAGCGTTTTCCAGTAATTCGCAATTTACACAAGGAGCTTACTGGACAAGTGAATCTGATGATTACAATCGGCACTACTATGTGCAGATGCTAACGGGTATGACCGGAAGCGACGCTGATTCCAGCCCCCAACTGACCGCCTGCCGTAAATCACTTTAATTTCAGCAGGTAATTAAGGATACCCTTTTGCGAGGGTATCCTTTCCGACTGATAACAAACGCTACATTGCCTGATCCGCTGCGCTTATCAGGCCTATATAACCCCTGCAATATATTGAATTTATTGTTTTTGTCGCCCAGCCGGCATGAACGACCACTCAAGAAACTCAACAGCAACCGTTGATGTCAGCCAGACTCCGTTTTCCGCTTGCCAGAAAGGGAGGCCTCGTTTCGCCATTTCCTGTGCTTTGACGGTTAAAATAACCGGCGATCCGTGTCTTGCTCCCACTTTGCGTGCCGTTGCTTCATCAGCAGAGAGATGTACGTAGTGACGCTCACCTGCAATCAGCCCCTGTTTTTTTATCTCGTCAAGGAAACGGCTTGCCGTACCGTGGTAGAGAAACTGTGGCGGTGTTTTTTCGGCAAAGGAAATGGCGACCTGCGAAGTCGAATGCCCCTGAACCGCGCGGATGCACCTACCATCACTGGAATAACTAAAACGCTTTTTATCGCTGGTGGCAACCACAGTATCCAGCAATGCACGGGTTAACCGCTTGCCCGCTTTTTGGGCACAAAGTATGAGCTTATCGATATCCGCCCATCCTTCACGGTCCAGTACGATACCAATCGCCTCCGGTTTGTGTCGGAGGACAAAACTTAAAAACTTGCTCGTATCCGCCAGCTCTTTTTCGTTGTACTTTGCCATCTCGTTTTCGTCCCTGGATTTTCTGTTTTTATTTACTTATGTCATTGTCACTGGGTTTATGAATTTACTGCAACTCAATCCAGCGCAGAACCTTTTCCCTATAGCGTAATTTTTCCGCTATGCAAAAAACGCATAGCCAGAAACATACTTGCATTTTCCCCATACCCACATGGCTGATAAGGTTTTTCAGCTCCAGGAATTTTCCTGGCTCAAGCAACACACAAACACAAAAAAACAATGGGGATTGTTATGACACAACAAGGGGATGCTGTAGCCGGGGAGCTGGCGACAGAAAAAGTGGGCATTAAAGGGTATCTGGCTTTTTTTCTCACCATAATCTTTTTTTCCGGTGTTTTTTCCGGGACAGACAGTTGGTGGCGCGTTTTTGATTTTTCCGTGCTGAACGGATCGTTTGGGCAACTGCCTGGTGCGAACGGAGCCACCACCTCGTTTCGCGGCGCGGGTGGCGCGGGGGCTAAAGATGGCTTTCTCTTTGCGCTGGAGCTGGCACCGTCAGTCATTCTCTCTCTGGGGATTATTTCAATTACCGATGGTCTTGGCGGATTACGCGCCGCGCAGCAGTTAATGACGCCAGTGCTAAAACCGTTGTTGGGCATTCCAGGGATCTGCTCGCTGGCGCTGATCGCTAACCTGCAAAACACCGATGCCGCCGCCGGTATGACCAAAGAGCTGGCGCAGGAAGGTGAAATTACCGAACGCGATAAAGTGATTTTCGCCGCATATCAAACCAGCGGTAGCGCCATTATCACCAACTACTTCTCTTCCGGCGTCGCGGTGTTTGCCTTTCTGGGCACGTCCGTAATCGTACCTTTAGCCGTCATCCTGGTGTTTAAATTTGTCGGAGCCAACATTTTGCGCGTCTGGCTTAACTTCGAAGAACGTCGCAACCCAACGCAAGGAGCGCAAGCATGACAACTCAGGTCCGCAAAAACGTCATGGATATGTTTATCGATGGCGCGCGCCGTGGCTTTACTATCGCCACCACCAACCTGCTGCCAAACGTGGTGATGGCATTTGTCATCATTCAGGCGCTGAAAATTACCGGCCTGCTCGACTGGGTGGGGCATATCTGTGAACCGGTAATGGCGCTGTGGGGATTGCCAGGTGAAGCGGCAACCGTCCTTTTAGCCGCATTAATGAGTATGGGCGGCGCAGTCGGTGTTGCCGCCAGTCTGGCAACCGCTGGCGCATTAACCGGTCACGATGTCACCGTTTTACTGCCCGCGATGTATTTAATGGGCAACCCGGTGCAAAATGTCGGTCGCTGCCTGGGGACAGCCGAAGTGAATGCCAAATATTATCCGCATATCATTACGGTCTGCGTGATTAACGCATTGCTGTCGATCTGGGTTATGCAGCTTATTGTTTAACAAGGAGTTACCATGATTGATTATACCGCAGCCGGTTTTACCCTGCTGCAGGGAGCGCATTTGTATGCGCCGGAAGATCGGGGAGTTTGCGATGTCCTCGTCGCTAACGGCAAAATTATCGCCGTTGCCAGTAATATCCCTTCTGACATTGTACCGGACTGCACGGTTGTCGATCTCAGCGGGCAGATCCTCTGCCCAGGTTTTATTGATCAACACGTCCATTTGATTGGTGGTGGCGGCGAAGCAGGTCCCACGACGCGCACGCCGGAAGTGGCGTTAAGTCGTCTGACGGAAGCGGGCGTCACGTCAGTGGTTGGTCTGCTGGGCACCGACTCTATCTCTCGTCACCCGGAATCCCTGCTCGCCAAGACCCGTGCGCTCAATGAAGAAGGCATCAGCGCCTGGATGCTGACCGGCGCTTATCATGTCCCTTCCCGCACCATTACAGGTTCCGTGGAAAAAGACGTGGCGATTATCGATCGCGTGATTGGTGTGAAATGCGCCATATCTGATCACCGTTCTGCCGCACCGGACGTTTATCACCTGGCTAATATGGCGGCGGAATCCCGCGTTGGCGGTTTGCTCGGCGGCAAACCTGGCGTCACCGTGTTCCACATGGGCGACAGCAAAAAGGCGTTACAGCCTGTCTATGACCTGCTGGAAAACTGCGATGTGCCGATCAGCAAGCTGCTGCCGACCCACGTTAACCGCAACGTTCCGTTGTTTGAGCAGGCGCTGGAGTTTGCGCACAAAGGCGGCACTATCGACATCACCAGCAGCATTGACGAACCGGTCGCCCCTGCCGAAGGTATTGCCCGCGCCGTTCAGGCCGGTATTCCGCTGGCACGCGTCACCCTCAGCTCCGACGGCAACGGTAGCCAGCCGTTCTTCGATGACGAAGGGAATTTAACCCATATCGGTGTTGCAGGTTTTGAAACGTTGCTGGAAACCGTGCAGGTGCTGGTCAAAGACTATGATTTCAGTATCAGCGATGCCCTGCGCCCACTCACCAGTAGCGTAGCCGGTTTCCTTAACCTGACCGGGAAAGGCGAAATTCTGCCTGGCAATGACGCAGACTTACTGGTCATGACGCCAGAATTGCGCATTGAGCAGGTATACGCTCGCGGCAAACTGATGGTCAAAGACGGCAAAGCCTGCGTGAAAGGAACGTTTGAAACGGCATAAACGGTTGTCAGCCGCCCGAATGGACGTAGAATGCCCGCAAGGGCGGCTGACAGAGTAAAACGTAATGGATGACTGTGGTGCGGTTTTGCATAATATTGAAACAAAATGGCTTTATGATTTTCTGACCCTGGAAAAATGCCGCAACTTTTCCCAGGCGGCAGTCAGTCGCAACGTCTCGCAACCGGCATTCAGCCGCCGCATCCGTGCACTGGAACAGGCGATTGGCGTTGAATTGTTTAACCGCCAGGTGACGCCGCTGCAACTCTCGGAACAAGGGAAAATCTTCCATTCGCAGATCCGCCATCTGTTGCAACAGTTAGAAAGCAACCTGGCAGAGCTGCGTGGCGGCAGCGATTACGCGCAACGTAAAATCAAGATAGCCGCTGCACACTCTCTTTCCCTCGGTCTGTTACCGTCCATTATCAGCCAGATGCCGCCGCTCTTTACCTGGGCGATTGAAGCCATTGATGTCGATGAAGCGGTCGATAAACTGCGTGAAGGGCAAAGTGACTGTATTTTTTCCTTTCACGACGAAGATTTGCTGGAAGCGCCGTTTGACCACATTCGCTTATTTGAATCTCAATTGTTCCCTGTCTGCGCCAGTGACGAACACGGAGAAGCACTTTTTAACCTCGCGCAGCCACACTTTCCGTTACTGAATTACAGCCGCAACTCCTACATGGGGCGATTGATTAATCGCACCCTGACGCGCCACAGTGAGTTAAGTTTCAGCACCTTTTTTGTCTCTTCGATGAGCGAGCTTTTAAAGCAGGTTGCCCTCGACGGCTGTGGGATTGCCTGGCTGCCGGAGTATGCCATCCAACAAGAAATTCGCAGCGGGCAGCTCGTTGTGCTGAATCGGGACGAACTGGTGATCCCGATTCAGGCCTACGCATACCGGATGAATACCCGCATGAATCCCGTTGCCGAACGCTTCTGGCGTGAACTGCGCGAGCTGGAGATTGTGCTTAGCTGACATTCTCCAGCGTCGCACTACGCCAACCGCCATTATCCCAGACCAGATCAAACGTTAGCGGTTCATCGTCGTGGTACAGCATTATCTCAAGGCTGATCGCCAGCGTGTGGCTGTACGCTTCTTTCAAATTGACCTGCAACGCCGCAATCCGTGGCTCATGAAATAACAGTGCAGAACGCAGCTGACGGCAATACCAGCTCTGAAGATGTTTGTCGCTCTGGTTATGCACTTGCCACTCGGGCATGCCTGAAACAAGTAATGACGGTAATGCCGAATGAGGAGAATTAAAAAGAGTGAGGAGATCGCTGCATACCGATTTACGCAGCGATGACGTTTTATTGCCTGAAATTTCAGGTAAAACAGCCTGAAGTGATTGGCGCATCATTTTGCGCACTCCTGACGTTTAGCAACATATGCGGCTTGCCCTGAACACCGGGCACCACTGTATTGATGCTCATTTTCCATAGCCATTCCCTTTTGTTCATTACATCCATGTCAGTCTGAGACAGGCCTGAATCCTGTCAGCAAAGTATAAAACCTTACTTGCCTATGAATATCTACTGACTTTTCAGGAAAAAAGTCATGATTTGATAAAAATCATCAAACTCAAAAAAAAACCGCTACTATATTCTGAATATTCCGAATAGTTACGTAGATGAAAATACTTGTCACCGTCGCTACATAATCCCGGAAAGCAATTATTTATCTTCGCATAATCAGCCATGTATTATTTGAAACAATTAGTTTGTAAATAATATAAATTGATAACATATCAAATACATCAAAAATACCATTCACAGGCATTATTAATATAGACATCAATATAGCAACATCAAATTCCAATTAGTAATAAGATATGCTTTTAAATTGCATGCAAATAATTTTAAATGAGCGTTTTTTGATACTTTATAGTGTTTCCCACCCTTTAATATCACCGTGTAGAGTTGATATCACTACAACAGAAACATGCATGTCATTTGTTTACTTCTCTTTTTACTACAGAAAAATTTATCTATTTTTCTAAACATCATTGAAATACTCATAAAAGGTAACTATTATGTCTATGCCATTAAGCAATGCCGCTAATAACCAATTCAATACAAATAATCACTTCCTTCATCACCCAAAAGTCGACAATGAGTTAACACGTCGATATGAATATGCACGCATGGATACGGAAAATATCTATCTTCTGCCTCTTACTCGTGGCAATAACCATAATTACGATGGAAAAAGCGTTGTCGAAATTAGAAAACTTAATATTGGCAAACAGTCCTGGCCATTTAATTATGTAACAGAAACATGCAGCGAATTCAATGGTATTACAACAACAGGGCGTATGCTCTATCGAAACTTGAAAATCACCTCAGCTTTAGACGAAATATATGGTGGTATATGTAAAAAGGCGCATGCTGCCACAGAGTTAGCAGAAGGTTTACGGCTAAATTTATTTATGAAGAGCCCTTTCGATCCTGTTGAGGACTATACAGTTCATGAAATAACATTAGGCCCTGGTTGCAATGTTCCTGGTTATGCCGGAACCACGATAGGATATATTTCAACCCTTCCAGCTTCTCAGGCAAAAAGATGGACCAATGAGCAGCCAAGAATTGATATCTATATTGATCAGATAATGACGGTAACCGGGGTAGCAAATTCTTCCGGATTCGCCCTTGCCGCATTACTTAATGCTAATATTGGAATGGGAAATGACCCAATAATTGGTATAGAAGCCTATCCAGGTACCGCGGAGATCCATGCAAAAATGGGATATAAAGTTATCCCCGGTGATGAAGATGCGCCACTCAAACGCATGACTCTGCAACCGTCATCTCTTCCAGAACTGTTTGAATTAAAAAATGGTGAATGGAATTATATTGGTAAATGACTACTGAGAAGAATGAGTACTAACATTCAGGTTATACAGATATTTAAACAATACCCTGCAATTTACAAAGTAATACTCATTGCGACTTCTTAATTTAAGAAAGCGCAAGGAACGTTTACCCTTGCGCTTATCATAATCAGTCAGGCGTCGACTTTATCCAACGGCCATGAATCAAACAGATAGCCGTCAAAATAAATATCGTCAACGTTCGAGAATTCCAGCAGACGTTGCTTAACGTTTTCCAGATGCTGCCACATTGCCAGCTTCGCCGCACGGGCATCTTTTTTGATTAACGCGGCGAGGATCTGTTTGTGATCGCCCAACCACTCTTTGCGATACAGGCTGTCATCCAGATGGCTGTGCAACTGGATCCACATCGGATTGTTTTCCCGCCACTGCCAGGACTGACGGAATAGCTCCACCAGCATGCTGTTATGCGTCGCTTCGGCAATGGCGAGATGGAACTGCATGTCACCACTTTCGCTGCTGCCCGGCGCGCTGGAAGCAAGCTCACGCTCTTCCAGTTGCAATGCCTGACGCATTTTGACGATATCTTCGCGGGTAGCCTGCAGGGCGGCAAATTCCGCGATGTTACTTTCCAGTAACTGACGCGCCTGTAACAGCTCAAAAGGACCGGCATCATTGCAGACGTTGGCATCCGGACTGTCTGTGTTGTGGCTGCCTGAGCTATCAAGAACATAAATACCGGCACCCCGGCGCACTTCCACCAGCCCTTTGATCTCCAGCATGATCAGCGCTTCACGTACCACCGTCCGCGTGACATCAAGCATTTCTGCAATTTCACGCTCCGGCGGCAGCCGTTCGCCAGGATTGTACGGTGTCTTTATGATCAGATCGCGGATCATCGCCCCGACTTCCTGGTAAGGTCTTTGCGCAGAGGTGGCAGATTTCATGGTGTTGTGTCCGTTAGGTGCGGTTAATCAAATTTTTGCCGGATGCGGCGTGAACGTCTTATCCGGCCTACAACGGGCAATTTTACGGCACCCGTTAATCTCAAACTATACCATTAGCACTGGAAGTTGGCACGTACAGGTGGGCAAAAAAACGAAAACTGGTCAACCAAATATGCGTTTGATTGACCAGTAAGTCTGTAGGGTAATCAGTTAGTTACAGCGCAGCCACACACTCGCGCGCACCGCGTTCGCACAGCTGCTGATATGCCGCCGTCACCGCGCCAACAAAGTCGGCATTCTGCGGCAGGTCATCGGCAAAAATACCGCTCAGGCCCAGCAGCGCTTTCACGCGGTCTGCGCCCTGATACTGCGCGTTAATCTTATGGAACTCGGCCAGCATCGGGTCAACCACGTCAATGGCATTACCCTGTTCATCCACGCCCTGGGTGTAGCGCATCCAGCCAGCCACGCCCAGTGCCAGGTGACGCCAGCTGCCGCCGTTTTGCAGATGCAGACGCACCGGATCCAGCAGACGCTGCGGTAACTTCTGGCTGCCGTCCATTGCAATCTGCCAGGTACGGTGACGCAGAGACGGGTTGCTGAAACGCTCGATCAGCAGCGTCGCATAGGCGTTCAGGTCTGTACCTTCCGGCATCGACAGCGTTGGCGCTTGTTCCTGCATCATCAGGGCAAAGGCCGCTTTGCGATAATCCGGGTTAGTCATGGTGTCGGCAATAGTTTCATAGCCGCCGAGGTAACCGAGGTACGCCAGGAAAGAGTGGCTGCCGTTCAGCATACGCAGCTTCATCATTTCGAACGGCACAACGTCTGCAACAAACTGTGCGCCCACTTTATCCCAGTCCGGGCGACCATTAACGAAGTTATCTTCAATCACCCACTGACGGAACGGTTCGCAGGCAATGGCGCACGGGTCGTAAACACCCAGCTGGTCAGCAATTTCCTGTAAGGTTTCTGGCGTCGCCGCCGGAACGATGCGGTCAACCATGGTGCACGGGAAGGTGACGTTCTCTTCAATCCATGCCGCCAGCTGCGGGTCACGCGCCTGAGCCAGCCCCAGTACCGCGACCTTCGCCACATGACCGTTTTCACGCACGTTATCGCAGGACATCACCGTAAATGCTTTCAGCCCTTTTTCACGACGCAGACGCAAGGCTTCGACGATGTAACCAATCGCGGACTTCGGCGCAGTCGGGTTTTCCAGATCGTGCTTGATCAGCGGGTTATTGAGATCCAGCTGACCGCTTGCCGCATCGGCACAGTAGCCTTTTTCCGTGACCGTCAGGGAGACAATCGCCGTCTGCGGACGCGCCATCGCGTTGAGAATACCTTCGCAGCCGTCGATTTCCGGATGCAGGGCTTCTTTCATCGAACCGATAATTTTCAGCTCGGTGCTTTCTGCGCCTTTTTCCGCCACGGTGTACAGCAGTTGCTGTTTTTTCAGGTTTTCGATCAGCACGCGGTCGTTACCTGGCATCAGGTTAACTTCGCAGATACCCCAGTCGCTGTCGGTACTTTCCAGCAGATGATGGGTGTACAGCGCCTGGTGCGCGCGGTGAAACGCCCCGCAACCGAGATGCACAATGCGTGATTCCAGACGAGAATGATCCCATGACGGGCGGGCAACCGGCAGATTGCTGTCAACAATAGTAGTCATCGTAAACTCCAGAATCCGTCTTCAGAGAGTGACGGCAAGGAAGAAGGAACCGGCACGGCGCGCAGCCATGCCGGTGGGTATCAACGGCTAAAGAAAGCGCGCTGGATCGCCAGTTCGACACCGCGAACTTCAGCCAGGCCTTTCAGACGACCAATTGCGGAGTAACCTGGGTTGGTTTTCTTCTTCAGGTCGTCCAGCATCTGATGACCGTGGTCCGGACGCATCGGGATCAGGTCTTCTTTGCCTTCCGCTTTACGACGGTGTTCTTCTTCAACAATCGCTTTCACCACTTCGTACATATCAACGTCACCGTTCAGGTGCGCCGCTTCGTGGAAGGTTTTCGGGTTATCTTCACGCATGGTGGAGCGCAGATGGGTGAAGTAAATACGCGGACCGAACTGCTTGATCATATCAACCAGATCGTTGTCAGCACGCACGCCGTAGGAACCTGTGCACATGGTGAAACCGTTCGCCATGCTGTTTACGGTATCAACCATCCACTGCATATCTTCAATGGTGGAAACAATGCGCGGCAGGCCGAGGATCGGGCGCGGCGGATCGTCCGGGTGAACAGCCATACGGACGCCAACTTCTTCGGCAACCGGAATAATCGCTTTCAGGAAGACGGCAAAGTTTTCGCGCAGTTTGGCTTTGTCGATATCTTTATACAGCTCCAGGTGCTTACGGAACTGGTCGAGGGTATACCCTTCTTCCGCGCCCGGCAGACCGGCAATGATGTTACGCGTCAGACGCGCTTTGTCTTCGTCGCTCATAGTGGCGAAGCGTTCAGCTGCCTGAGCAATTTCTTCTTCGGTGTAATCCGCTTCCGCGCCTGGACGTTTCAGGATATGCATTTCGAATGCAGCGAATTCGATCTGGTCGAAGCGCAGAGCTTTGGAGCCGTCTGGCAGCACGTATTCGAGGTCAGTACGGGTCCAGTCGAGCACCGGCATGAAGTTGTAGCACACGGTGCGAATGCCGCACTGCGCCAGGTTGCGCAGAGTCTGCTGATAGTTAGCGATCCACTGCTCGTAGTTGCCAGTGTGGGTTTTGATATCTTCGTGAATTGGCACGCTTTCTACGACAGACCACACCAGGCCTGCATCTTCAACGATCGCCTTGCGTTTGAGGATCTCTTCTACGGACCATACTTCGCCGTTCGGGATATGGTGCAGCGCGGTAACCACGCCAGTTGCGCCCGCCTGACGGACATCAGCTAAAGAAACCGGATCGTTTGGGCCGTACCAGCGCCAGGTCTGTTCCATGATTTTTCCTCTTTCACATAGTGGGTTCCACAGCAAAGAGACGTGGAGCCCCGGAGTTGTTTAGGTATCCGGATGAACAACCAGACCGCAGCCGTGGCGTTGCATCGGATGAGATGGCGTATAAGTTCTACCTTTTGGTAAGACATGTCAACCCGAAATCTAAAATTGGTTAACCACATCACAAGAATTTCACTCTCCTGGTTGTTGCTGCAAATTGCAGCAAAGGGTAATCGATGGTTATTGATCAGAGGATGTGACATTCATCGCAACAATGGTTGACCAATTTACATAACATGTCGCCCAAAATAACAACGGTTCAACCAGGTAAGGTAAAACGTTATGCATGTGCTTAACATTCTCTGGGTGGTATTCGGCATTGGTCTGATGCTGGTACTGAATTTGAAGTTCAAAATCAATTCAATGGTGGCTTTGTTGGTGGCGGCGCTGTCCGTCGGGATGCTGGCGGGCATGGATTTGATGTCGCTGCTGCACACCATGAAAGCGGGCTTCGGCAACACGCTGGGGGAACTGGCTATCATCGTGGTGTTCGGTGCGGTCATCGGTAAATTGATGGTCGACTCCGGCGCGGCGCACCAGATAGCGCATACGCTGCTGGCGCGTCTCGGTCTGCGCTATGTACAGCTGTCGGTGATTATCATCGGCCTGATTTTCGGTCTGGCGATGTTTTATGAAGTGGCCTTTATCATGTTAGCGCCGCTGGTTATTGTTATTGCCGCCGAAGCTAAAATTCCGTTCCTGAAACTGGCGATCCCGGCAGTAGCAGCTGCCACTACCGCACATTCACTGTTCCCACCGCAGCCGGGTCCGGTGGCGCTGGTGAATGCTTATGGCGCGGATATGGGGATGGTTTATATCTATGGCGTACTGGTGACGATCCCAAGTGTCATCTGCGCAGGTCTGATCCTGCCGAAGTTCCTCGGCAATCTTGAGCGCCCAACGCCATCATTCCTGAAAGCAGATCAACCGGTTGATATGAATAATCTGCCCTCTTTCGGCGTTTCGATTCTGGTGCCGCTGATCCCAGCGATCATTATGATCTCCACCACCATCGCCAATATCTGGCTGGTAAAAGATACCCCTGCGTGGGAAGTGGTTAACTTTATCGGTTCCTCGCCGATTGCAATGTTTATTGCGATGGTGGTTGCATTCGTACTCTTTGGTACCGCGCGTGGTCATGATATGCAGTGGGTGATGAACGCCTTTGAAAGCGCGGTGAAGAGCATTGCAATGGTGATTCTGATCATCGGTGCGGGTGGCGTGCTGAAGCAGACCATCATCGACACCGGCATTGGTGACACCATCGGCATGTTGATGTCCCACGGCAATATCTCGCCCTACATCATGGCATGGCTGATCACCGTACTGATTCGTCTGGCGACGGGTCAGGGTGTCGTTTCGGCGATGACCGCTGCCGGGATTATCAGTGCAGCAATCCTTGATCCAGCAACTGGTCAGCTGGTTGGCGTGAATCCGGCGCTGCTGGTACTGGCGACGGCTGCGGGTTCCAACACCCTCACGCACATTAACGATGCCTCATTCTGGTTGTTCAAAGGTTACTTTGACCTGTCAGTAAAAGACACGTTGAAAACCTGGGGTCTGCTGGAGCTGGTCAACTCCGTGGTTGGGCTGATTATTGTGCTGATTATTAGCATGGTAGCGTAAAAGAACACCTGAGCCTGCCATTGGCAGGCTCTGTTCGGATTGTCGGCAAAGTGCGCTTTGTTTATGCCAGATGCGACGCTGACGCGTCTTATCTGGCCTACAAAGGGCTAACGTGCAGGTTTTTAGCTTCAGGTAATATTGCGTACCTGCATTAGCAATGTCCTGTGATTTCTTTATTGATAAACAAAAGTCACGCCAATAATCGATTGCACATTCCCTGCAGTCACCTGCCCTCCGGTACGTGCGTAATTTGCCGTTAATCCCAGACTTACCGCCGAAGTCCCTACTGCTCCTAACGATACCGTGTTATTCGCTGGAATAATCGTACCGTTGCGTGTCAACTGTACGCCGACGCCCTGCGCTGGTGAAAACGAGGCGGTATTGGTGAAAATCGAGTTGCCCGCATCTGCGGTTGTGCCGGAGAGGTAATACCCCAGGTTTTGGCTTTTCGCACAATAAACGGTAAGAGGAATCGGCACCGAACCGGGATAGTCCGGCAGAGTAACGGTGACATCACGAGCAGAAACATCGCAGCCGCCAGTAGGCACCACCACATCATTATTGGCGTAAATATTCCACACAAACTGGAAATCATCGCTGTTATAGTTGTTGGTCTGTCGCAAAATAAGCACGGCAATTAATGAGCCAGCTTTAATCGCCACCCCGCCCGCACTGCTCACAGGCGTCAAATAAAGCGCCACCGGCCACGGCTTATCCGTTCTCGAATTATAAACAACGCGCGGCGTTTCACTGGTGGTCGGAAATGGATAGCTACTGCCACTATATTTTACGGTCCCGGAAAAATTAGATAACACGCCGCCATAAGCCGAACCTCGTTGCAGTGTGACATAGTCTGTAATGGTTTCCGGGTAATCGTTATGGCAAAAGATTTGCGTCGAAAGATCTACGACCAGGTTTTGCCCCACATTCACGGCGGGCGCAAGGTTTACATAAACATTGGCGCTGCCACCGCCAATAGGGATAGCGGTGCCATTGGCGGTTTTACAGGCGAATGACCAGGCATTTACCGACCAGCCCATCAGCAGTACAGCAAACAGGTTAATAACTCGTTTCATTACAATCATCTCTTCGGCTTCAGCTGTAGGTATAGGTGATGCTAATCACTGCCTGAATGGTTCCCTGAGTGGCTCCGCCATTTACCGTCAATGCTCTGACCTGTAACGGGAAGTGCGCTGATTGTGAGGAATCATCCACCTGAACTGTTTTGGTTGCGCCAGTATTCAATGTGTTGCCACTGTCATCCTGTAGCTCTAACTGGATGTTTTGCGCGGTCCCCTGGTTTTTATAATATCCGGTACTGTCGGCTGCCCCGCTGAAGCTGGCGGTGACCCTCGACGTTCCCACCGGACAATTAGTCAACTCAAGCGCAACATCATGCCAGGCCGATGCCGCCCCGGCAGACATCAGACTGAAAGAATAAAGATCGCCGAGATCTACCGTGGCATTGGTGGTGGAAACCGTGCACGGTTTGGCGACGACCTTACCGTTCACCGTGATGGTGACATCGGCTGCCTGTATCGTCGCACTTGCGAGCGCCAACATTGCCGCCAATAAATACCCACGTTTGCACCATTTCATGAGCATCTCCAGTTACTGATATTCAAGAGTGAAGGTAGCCGTGGCATTGATATGCCCCGCAGTGACAGGCACCTGTGTCGACATTAGCCGGGCGTAAAAATTCAGCGTATTTGGTTTACCCGGCGTCAGGGTCGTCCACGAAATCGCGGACGATGGGGCATTAAGGGGTATCTGATTTTGTTGCTCATTCAGAAGCTGTATTCCCAGTCCCGCAGCCGCTGACACCGTATTTTCAAGTGCAAGCAGGTTGGCATTGTGGCTATCTGCAACACCGGTAAACCCAACTTTTACGGCAGAAACGGCATTACCACAGGGTGACAGCAAAATACGAAATGGAACGACAGGAGTCGTCGCGCCAATGTTGTTAAATTGCTTCGCCGCGTTTTCCATCAGATCAACAGTAAAATTGGTTGATTCAGCGGCCACACTACAGCCGTTATCTCTGACATAGCCGCGGATAGTAATCGTGCTATCCGCAGCCAAAGCGTGACTTACCGCCAACCACAAAAAAGCGCACAGAAGATAAAAAGGTTTGTTTCTCATCACGCCCCCTTAACGACATTCAGCTGATAGCTGGGTTAATAACTGCTGCTGACTCTCTGGTGGCAGTTGATAATTGGCGACACAGTGAGCATTTTCCTCTTCTCCCCATTTCACCTGAACTTTTCCCGCTAAAGGCATTCCGCTGAGGTAAACCTGACCATTATCCGCAACAATGCCGCTACTCTGGCTACTCTCTGATGTCACCATCGCCCCAAACGGCAGCGGCTTATTATTGTGGGTTAGCGTCATGAGCAGTTTTATCCCAACGCGCGCTTTAAACTCTGCTCGCACTATCGCCCCACGAGTGGGAACAACGTTAGCGACCGCGTTATCTAAATCGACGTTATCAGCCAGGGTATTGGTATCCAGCGCTACTCTGTTTTCCCGATATTCAGTGGCATAAGGCAGCACGGCATAACCGCGCCAGTCGGTACGCACCCCCGTCTGGTTTTCGACTTTTGCATCTTTTGCGCCAGGCGCTTTAACAAGCACCACCGTATCGTTTAACGGCTGCCCCAGCGTTACGCCATTGGCATGAGCCAGTACCCCACCGCTGACTCCGTAATAGAGCTGCTTAATATCATCGCTATGGCTGTAACCGATGTTGGCATTGCCGTAACCACCGCGATAATTCAGCGTGGCGTAGCCTGTACTTCCGCTATTACCATCACCTCCCCCGGCGTAACCGGTTTGCACGCTATAGCTGAGGTTGTTGTCTTCCAGCAACGTACCGTATACACCGGCCAGATTGGTCATCCGACCGTTGAGATCGTGTGACATGCTGTAACTGGCACTGGCATGTCGCCACTGAGATTTACTGTCAGAACGCAGCCAGTGGCTGAAAGGAATATTGACGTTAAGCGCTAACATCTGATCCCGTCCTTTTTGCCAGGCGTTTTTCGTCAGGCTATAGCTGAGCGTCCAGTTGATATCTTCGGATGCAGTATTTAAACCAGCCTGGAATTGCTCATCGACATTACTCGTTCCCCAATAAGTTTGATGGCTACCACTCAAATACAGTGTTGATGTGCGCCCGAGTTGCTGAGTAACGGTGAGTTGTAATTTCCCGCGTTTGTTATAAGCGAGATTGTAATAGTCGGTGAATTTCGGCTTAACCTGAATAACACCATCCTGTGTTTCGATGTTGTAGCCATTCATTCGACTGTATGTTGTATCAGCGAAATTAAAATATCCGCTGGTCGAATAACGGTAACCCACTAACTGAATATTCGTGCCTGATTCATTGAGCGATTTGTTATAGAGAAAACGCACCGATTGTCCGTCATGCTGACTGTCATCGGGAAGTGTGGAATTAGCCTGCGTCATATCCACAGACAGAGCGCCCAGTGCCCCCATGTTTTTCCCGATACCGAAATTAAAAGCACGATAACGATCCGCCAGTTGCGTTCCACCATATATTGTCCAGCCAGCCGGAAGGCCGTGGAGTAATGTACTCTGGAAAAAGCGGGGTTTTTCCTGCTGCGCATTTCCACTACGGTATTCTCCTGCCGTAATGGAATAACGAGTATGTCCTTCACGTTGCAAAAGCGGGACTGACGAATAGGGTACAGTAAAGATCTGCGTGCTGCCGTCAGCCTCTTTAATCGTTACCTGCAAGTCGCCACTATTACCTGCGGCATAGATATCGTTGATGGTAAAAGGCCCCGGCGGCACCGTACTATTATAAATGTCATACCCATTTTGTTTAATAGTGACCTGTGCAGTACCACGCGCAATACCGTGGATCACCGGGGCAAATCCTCTTTGGCTATCGGGTAACATATTGTCATCTGAGGCCAATTGTGCGCCGCGAAAGTTAATACCATCGAAAATATCGCCCTGAGTATAACCATCCCCCAGCGTCAGCCGGGAACGTAAAGGAATTATGTCTCGCTCAAGCCAGGTATTGATATGCTGCCATTTATTTTTGCTACCTGATGAACTATCGCTACTGTTATAACTCCAGGTGGTATTGTCGCGTAAACGCCACGCACCAATATTTAACCCACTCTGTAGGTTTAAATATGCATAATGACTGTTACCCCCAATCCGATTCTGTACACTATTTCCGCTGAAATTATAATTGAGCAATCCGGCATTAATACCGGGATCCCATAACTCAGGAGGAATATAACCACGCGCGCGATTACTCATAAATGCCTGAGGGATCGTCAGGTTCAGTCGCTGCTGACCGACATCCAGATGCGCAGTAGCGTCATGGATCATTGTGGTTAATGGCACGCAGGCATCATCCGCCAGCAGATTCATACCGGAGACAGAAGCCGTATTCAGCCCCATACCGGCAAGTTGCGCGCGTGTCAGGCAGGGAACAATCCCTTGTTCGCTGTCGCCCGTATTAAATGTGACATCACGCGTTGCCATATAACCATTATTCAAATAGATATCGACACGATACGTCCCTGGCGGTAATTCTTGCCCATTCTCAAAACGCGATAAATCGGCCACAGCCTGGGGATCATCCGCTAAAAAGCGCGGATTAAAATAGAGTTCGGCAGATGACAAAGGTGCCTGTGCGGCAAAAGCACAGGCGACAAAGAGCCGGACAAAAAAACCAGCCAAAAGATGCTTACGAATATGCAAGCATTGTGTGTTTCGCTGGTAAAGTCTTAAATTCAGATATGACATTATTCCTCCGGTTTAAAATCACCCGGCAGTCAATTCTTTCTATTCAGGCGAAAAATTCCCCCTGCGTTATTCCATTACGCCCGTCATTTTGGGGGTAAGTGCGCCATAATCATTTATTGTTCGGTAAGTAATATTGCTTCCTGCATCAGAAGGCAATTTAACCGTGCTTTCGCCCATTGGAGGCACCAATGCATTTTCAAGAACCCGGGTTCCGGCATTCAACTCTGTTACCGTCAGGTAATAGGGTGTCGGGTTAATCAGCGTCAGAGAATTCGCGCTACGACGAAATCTTAATTTTTCTGCGGCCTGATCGGGTGGCAACGCTAATTTAGCCGGGCGATAGTACAGTTTTATGCGGCTGATAATTGCGAGCTGTAGCGTATTCTCAGTCAATTTTGATTTATCCATTGACGGAATCGCTTTAACGTTCATCCAGAATAAACTTTCCCGATCCTGTGGCAATTGGTTATTTGTTGCATCAAGAATACGTAAGGTATTCTCTTTTTTTCCCTTCATCGCAAACAGAGGTGGCGTCACGATAAAACGACCATCCTTTACACCATCGGCATTTTCCACCCATGATTGAATTAAATAGGTGCTATTTTCATCATTATTTGTCACGGCAAGTTGCACTTGTTTTTGCCCTGCCGGATAAATTACGCGAGTCGCACCTAAGGCCACTCCCGCTTCAGCGCGTCCGGCAACCATCATTGCCATGAACATCAGGATACCTGCCAGCAAGCAGAATGTTATTTCCTGCGATTTCCTTACATTGACGTTTTTATTACTCACTGTCCTGTTCCTGTTATCACATTATCTGCTGAACAATTACTGATAGGTTAAAGAGAACCAGGCCTGGGCATTGGCGATGCCGCCAGTAACCCGACGCCCGGTAGCACGATATTTGGCGATGAAATGTAGCGAAGTAGAGCCTGAGTAAAGCCGTTTCCAGTTTGCTGGAGGACGATTAATCGGTACGAGGTTTCCTTCATCATCAAATAACGCTACGCCAATATTTGTGGCTATCCCTGGCCCCTCTCCCACGGAAAGCACATCCGGATTTTTACCATCCGCGACACCGTGAAACGCCACACCCACACGTTCACTCACCACCGTGCTACATTCCCGTAAATGAATAACAAAAGGCACCGGTGCGCTATCTTCCCCTACCGCATGAAACCGGTTACTGCTGATTTGCCCCATATTGACCGTCATTTGTTTATCACCAGCTTCAACTCGGCAAGTTTCCGCAATAATGACGCCCTGAAATTGCATATTTCCGCCGGGCAGCGTGGTATTCCATTTATTTCCGGCCAGAGCAAACATTGGCAGTAACGACGCTAATAGAAATAATCTCTTCCTTTTCATCGTTATTTTTATCGCACAAGGGTGGGCATCCCTGCCCGTAATGACGTCCCTGAACCTGGGTAGGTTATTGATACTGAACCTTGAAGGTCGCATCCGCATTAGCAGCACCCGGGGTTGCCTCGCCGATTGCATAATAACGCGCCTGGAACGGAATGGTGTTGGTACCGTTATTCAGGGTTGTTTCTGAACTAAATGTCGCACCGTCCAGCGCCAGCGCAGCACCCGTTCTGTCCAGGATCTGCACACCAACGTTTGTTGCGCTACCCGCAGCTGAACTCTGCAGAGCCAGTACATCAGTATGCGTAGCATCAATTGCCGTACCTAAGAAGGCAACAGCGGCTTTTGTGGCAACAGTGGTATCGCAATCATTCAGCTGAATGTTAAAACCAACGGCAGAGCTGGTTGCTCCAGCCTGCTTCAGGCTAGCGGTACGAACCTGGCCCAACTGAACGGTTTGATCAACAGAGCCTGCATCAACTGCGCAAGCGGCGTTAACAACTTCCCCTTTAAAGTGAACGGTCCCACCATTTACCGTCGTAGTATCGGCCAGAGCCGCTGCGGAACTGAGGGACAGAGCCGACAGAACAACGATTGCCAGAGTTTTAATTTTCATGCTGCTTTCCTTTAAAAAAACTATTTCTAAATCGACATGGGCAGTCGTTCTGTACACTTTGTTTTGTCAACGAGTTTGACTGCCAACACTGCACAGTTTTCCCCCAAAAGATGAAACATTTGGGGCCATTTTGACTCATAGAGGAAAGCATCGCGCACAAACTTTTTCAGTTTATTTGTTGGCTTAATATTCTATTGTTATCTTTATTTATAGATTTTTATATTGCATGAGGTGGTTTTTGGAGAGAAGAATGAGGAAGATGCGTCGAGCCACAGAAACGTTAGCTTTACATTTGGCGGAGGTGATGTGAAATTAATTTACAAGAGAAATAATTTACATATCAAACAGTTAGATGCTTTTTATCGTTTTTTAATATTTTTATGCTTGAGAAAAAATACGTAACTTATTTATGATATGGACAGTTTGGCCCCAATTGTCTTGTATTTATTTGTTTTTTAACTTTATTATCAATGAGTTAAATCAAACCTCTTCTCTTTTTAATTTTTCGTTTATGAGATTATTTCTTTCCCATAATCCGGCAAAACGAGCAGCATTACTGGCGGTATAACGTACAGTATGGCGAATATTTCGATGCCCGAGATAATCCTGAATTAAACGGGTATCGGCACCACGCTCCGCCAGTTCATAACCGCAAGCATGCCTTAACATATGAGGATGAGTCTGCGTTACGGTTCCAGCTTCAATACCTGCATCGCGAATAATGCGATAGGCCTGCTGGCGAGAAAGCCGACTCCCGCGGCGAGAAATAAATATAGCGTCGGTCCGGTCAGCGCCTTTCCAGTTAGCACGTTCCTGGGTCCAGCGTTCCACGGCTTCACGCTCATCAAAACGTAACGGGTGAACGGTAGAAAATCCGTTCTTCAGTCGGCGAATATTTATTCGACCTTCATTAAGGTCAAGATCCTGATAATGCAGATCAAGCAGTTCACTAATACGCATCCCATGCCGATATGCCAACAGAATAAGACAATAATCTCTGGCTCCCGTTGCCCCGTAACACACCGCCTGCATCATGGCCTGAACTTCTTTACCGGTAAGATAACGACGTTTACTCACAATAGTAGTACTCCTGACTGAGATATATTTGAATGAATACCTATAGGAAACCTCAATCGGTCAAAATTAGCCCAATAGATAAAAAGATAACCACACACGAAGTGATGTGGCTATCAGTCAATTACATTAAATATCATACAAAAATAAAATATCACTGATGTGACAACATCTATTTTCATTGATTTGATTCAATATAACAATAGATTGCAGAAGATTAACTTCCAGTTGCTTAAAAAATAAAGAAAAAAGTGTGGAAACAGGAGAATTTAAGTGATGTGTAAATTTATGAATGATTTTGTTTATTTATTTTGAAGAACATAAACCATTGGATTTTGTATGGGTATGGTTAACTTAATGTTTATTATGATAATTAAGAATCACACTTACAATAACATCAATTAATAAATGGTTAATCATTTTTGATATATCGTAAGAATAATGTAGTTTTTAACACCATCCCTGGTATCTCAACTATCTCTATAAAACAGCGTGACGCTGTCGTCCTCTGGCTCTATCCCAGATGCCGTAAAAACGCCCTGCATTGCTGGCGGTATACCAGACAGTATGACGAATATTGCGATGCCCAAGATAATCCTGGATAAGTTGCGTATCTATTCCCATATTCGCCAAAGCAAAACCACACGAATGGCGTAACATGTGCGGATGAATCTCTAGTGACAACCCGGCATTACCACCAGAAGTCGAGATAATATGGTAAAACTGTTGCCGAGAAAGCGGATTCCCCTTACGTGATAAAAATACCCACTCGCTCTCAGCATGCGGATAAGAAGTACGGATACTCAACCAGTTTTTTAAAGCCTGAACTTCTTTGTTCAATAGCGGGTGCGTTGTTGAAAAGCCTTTTTTTAATCGATGGATATATATACACTTTGCCTTAAGATCAATATCCGAAATCCTCAATCGACAAATTTCACTCGCCCGGAAACCATGAATAAAACAAAGCAAAGTCAGACAATAATTACGTGCTGCATGAGGCCCGGTATTTGCTGCTTTAAGGAGTGATTCGATTTCACTATGGGTCAGGAAGTTCCTTTTTTTGTTATCAGCCTTATTCTTCATCGTTTTCCCTTATAATTACAGACGCGCACTAGCTGTGCTGGGTTAGCAATAATCCAACATTTTAATCCTGATTATGTTTATAAAAGCGAACGTTTGCTTAATAACTAACGTAAGTGGACCAGTTCTTCTGAGCGAACTTAAATGGAGTAGCGATAGTTACTTATAATAACTTTGCCATACAAACGCCATGCTCTTGCATGCTATGTACCTTTATATATTTATCAATCTGATACGAATCTAATAATAACCCTCATCATTAATGCAACTAATCTTATCTATATATCATGTGATATGTTCTGTAACAAGTAAAATCAACATAAAAAATTCAGCAAAATTTAATATTCGTTCAACTAGCCGTCTCACATATGACATTATTAGTCAACTGCATTTGCCACAAAATGGCTATTTCATGGAACGCAGTAATTTCTTAGTGGCTATTATCAAGCTAATTCTTAGGTCCCTAGCGATTATTCCTGGCTGGTTCGTCAGTTTAGGTCATGAGATTGTTACATTCCTTTTTATCCTGGAGATATGGGGGAACGCAGGCGACGCTTTTTCATCTACATCCGTTGGTAAATATGGCTTTGGTCACTACGACTTAAACCCTCCTCAATCACAGCTACTCGCCGGGCGATACGGCAAACAAACTAATTGAAACATCATCCTGAAAACACCAGCATCAACAAGCCTCTCCAGATCGACATCAGGAGTGACCAGTTACAAGCCACAAACCAAGAAACATATTTCATGATGAGAATTATGCTCAGCCTGATGGCGGGTAAACACTTATTTTCACCAAGCTCACTGAGTTAGCTTGCAAAGCTTTCTTTGTTTAGATTCTAAATAAATTATTTATAAAACATATAGTTAAAAGAAAATCTTTAGTTTTTGAAGACCACCGCAAGTGTTCGTCTGGCTTCACATGGCATCTGCCTCTTAGAAAAAGATCGACATATTTTGTGACACGAATTGCAAATCTGGTTTTGTTGTATGGATTGCGTGATTTTTGATCTGGTATAACAGGTATAAAGGTGCACCACGATAGTCAATGAGACTGGGCATCTCGTGATCTATGGCAAACATCACTTCAGTTCTTTCTCATCGGGTGATGAAAACGCACTTCAGTCTGAAAGGAATATGAAAATGAGATCAACAGACACTCTATTTTATGACTCTGGGTAAAATGGATTGAGTAAGTGATATAGCTTACGAACATTCAAATCAATTAAACATCAGAAGAGATTTTATACTCAGGTATTTAATCTGGTTCTCTGTTTATTTAAATAATGTGGAAAGAGAATTTTCACAGGAGACCTTATACAAAAAATATAAAATAAGCTACCCGTTGCCAAAGACACTATAAGCCTGGCAAAAAAATATTACACAACATAAATGCTAATTGTTTATGCGGGCTTTGTATTGCTTTCTGTATCCTACAAATGAGTGAAATTTATGAAAAAGGCTAAAATACTTTCTGGCGTATTATTACTGTGCTTTTCGTCACCATTAATTTCTCAGGCTGCGACACTGGACGTACGTGGTGGATATCGTAGCGGAAGCCATGCCTATGAGACTCGACTCAAAGTCAGTGAGGGATGGCAAAATGGATGGTGGGCAAGCATGGAAAGTAATACCTGGAATACCATTCATGATAATAAAAAGGAAAATGCCGCACTCAATGATGTTCAGGTTGAAGTTAATTACGCGATTAAACTTGATGATCAATGGACGGTGCGCCCGGGAATGTTAACGCATTTTAGCAGCAACGGCACACGCTACGGACCCTACGTAAAACTGTCCTGGGACGCGACAAAAGATCTTAATTTTGGCATTCGCTATCGTTACGACTGGAAAGCTTACCGACAACAAGACTTATCCGGTGATATGTCTCGTGATAACGTTCATCGTTGGGATGGATATGTCACTTACCATATTAATAGTGATTTCACCTTCGCATGGCAAACGACGCTATACAGCAAACAGAACGATTATCGCTATGCAAACCACAAGAAATGGGCGACGGAAAATGCCTTTGTTCTACAATACCATATGACGCCCGATATTACGCCATACATAGAATATGACTACCTTGACCGCCAGGGTGTTTACAACGGCAGAGATAATTTATCGGAAAACAGTTATCGCATTGGTGTGTCATTTAAACTGTAGTAGACAGGAGACAGTCACAATGAATAAAACAATAACGGCGCTTGCTATCATGATGGCTTCATTTGCCGCAAACGCGTCTGTATTACCGGAAACTCCTGTGCCATTTAAAAGTGGTACTGGAGCAATTGATAACGACACTGTCTACATTGGTTTAGGTAGCGCAGGTACGGCATGGTACAAACTGGATACACAGGCCAAAGATAAAAAATGGACAGCGTTAGCTGCATTCCCTGGTGGACCGAGAGATCAAGCAACCTCTGCATTTATTGATGGTAATCTGTATGTGTTTGGCGGCATTGGCAAAAACAGCGAGGGCTTGACTCAGGTATTTAATGACGTACACAAATACAACCCCAAAACCAATAGCTGGGTTAAATTGATGTCGCACGCGCCGATGGGCATGGCGGGCCATGTGACTTTTGTACACAACGGCAAGGCTTATGTTACTGGCGGTGTTAACCAGAATATCTTCAATGGCTATTTTGAAGATCTCAACGAGGCTGGAAAAGATTCAACCGCTATAGATAAAATCAACGCCCACTATTTTGACAAAAAAGCAGAAGATTATTTCTTCAATAAGTTTCTGTTGTCTTTTGATCCCTCAACACAGCAATGGAGTTACGCTGGCGAATCTCCCTGGTACGGAACGGCTGGTGCGGCGGTTGTGAATAAAGGTGATAAAACCTGGCTTATTAATGGCGAAGCCAAACCAGGATTGCGAATGGATGCCGTATTTGAACTTGATTTCACCGGTAATAATTTAAAATGGAATAAGCTTGATCCCGTCTCATCACCAGATGGCGTCGCTGGCGGTTTTGCGGGGATAAGCAATGATTCTCTTATATTTGCCGGAGGGGCCGGATTCAAAGGTTCGCGGGAAAATTACCAAAACGGTAAGAACTATGCGCATGAAGGCCTGAAAAAATCATATAGCACTGATATTCATCTTTGGCATAACGGGAAATGGGATAAATCTGGTGAATTATCGCAAGGTCGGGCCTACGGAGTATCATTGCCCTGGAATAATAGTCTATTAATTATTGGCGGTGAAACTGCAGGCGGCAAAGCGGTGACGGATTCAGTTTTAATTTCTGTGAAGGATAATAAAGTCACAGTACAAAACTAACGCTTCAGGGCCCCGGTAAAGGGGCCTTGCTATCAATTTGTCATTTGTATTACGCGAAAATTATATGAACGCAATAATATCGCCCGATTATTACTATGTTCTTACCGTTGCTGGTCAGTCTAATGCCATGGCGTATGGCGAAGGACTGCCATTACCGGACAGGGAAGATGCGCCTCATTCCAGAATTAAACAATTAGCGAGATTTGCGCATACGCATCCCGGAGGCCCGTCATGTCACTTTAACGACATTATTCCACTGACTCACTGCCCACACGATGTTCAGGATATGCAGGGTTATCACCATCCTCTGGCAACGAATCATCAAACACAGTACGGCACCGTTGGCCAGGCACTGCATATAGCACGGAAATTACTGCCCTTTATTCCTGATAATGCAGGGGTTCTCATCGTTCCGTGTTGCCGTGGCGGATCGGCTTTTACCGCAGGCAGCGAAGGGACATATTCAGAACGGCACGGAGCCAGCCATGATGCTTGTCGTTGGGGATCGGATACTCCGCTATACCAGGATTTAGTCAGCAGAACGCGAGCCGCACTGGCAAAAAATCCGCAGAACAAATTCCTCGGCGTATGCTGGATGCAAGGCGAATTTGACTTAATGACCAGTGACTACTCGTCACACCCTCAACACTTTAATCATATGGTTGAAGCCTTTCGTAGGGAGCTAAAACAATACCATTCTCAGCTTAATAATATTACTGACGCACCGTGGTTTTGCGGCGATACCACCTGGTACTGGAAAGAAAATTTCCCTCATGCGTATGAAGCGATTTATGGCAATTATCAAAATAATGTTTTAGCCAATATTATTTTCGTCGACTTCCAGCAACAAGGTGAAAGAGGACTGACGAACGCGCCTGATGAAGATCCGGACGATTTAAGCACGGGATATTACGGTTCAGCGTACCGGTCACCGGAGAACTGGACGACGGCACTGCGAAGTAGTCATTTCAGCGCGGCAGCCCGTCGGGGAATTATTTCTGACAGGTTTGTAGAAGCAATTTTGCGTTTGTCACATTTTCACAAAGAATAGTACACGCTATTCCTTGTGCAATCAGGCCAACTCGCAATAAAGGCAGCAACTATGCTTGAAGCCCCTTCCCCGCCGGATAAATAATATCCTTACGGCAATTGGTAACCGTATAAAAGGCCTGATGTTTTGAACTGCCGTTGACGGAGATGAAGTAATCTGCTTTTTTGGCAGCATCCAATAACGCATCAATGGCAACGCGATCATTGTTGAGCTCAATTCATAGCGCCGGATACAATTTCAATAAGGCGTCTTTACCACGTTGCGTGGCATTTTTGTAATACTGTAAAACACCCGCTTTTTCCCGCGGAGATTCCGATACAACGGAGACGTTACGCTTGCTGGTATGGTTTCTGTCGGGAGGGTACTACCGATATCCTTACAAGCGTAGAGCTGTTCCATCATGCGTGCCAACAACAACATACGGATATCCAACCGTTCCCAGCGACGTAGGAACATCTCGCGAATGTTAATCCAGTACTGTAGTCGGCGATCGCTATCACCAGATTCACAATCATAAAGAACCTCTGCAATATCAATAGTATACTTGAGAATTTGTTTCGATTCATTTTTCGTGCACAACATTTCGATAGCTTCGAGGGCATCATGGTATTCTTTGTGACTGAAGGTCCATGAAAGTAACGTATCGAGAATAATCCCTGTAGTTGCCAAAATGAGTTGATAACTACACAATGATTTGTTTGTACAGAAGGAACGATTATTATATGGTCTTGTAGGGCAGAGCACGTTGCTACCGTAACAGCGTTGAAGATAATTTGGTCGAGACTGTAGTGGACCAGTTTAAAATGTAGCAGAATTTTAAAAGTGTCAGGTGCATAGAATTAAAAAAATGGAACTATAAAAATGGAAATCATGTTACCAAAAAACACCTTATATGATAGAGAGCAAAATATCTTTTTTGAAAAGGTTACGGCCTTAATTGGAGAAAATGGTGCTGGTAAATCCTCGATTTTACAATCCGTATTTATTAACTGTTTAACAAAAAAATATCTACCAGAAACAAAGGTTGTTTGTTTTTCTTCTGGACAAAATGAGAAATACTCAACGTACTTCTCTGATTATCTTTCTCATGAAAGGCAAGCAAATAGAGGTCTTAGCTTAGATTGTTGTTATTACGATAAATCATGGTCAAAGTTACTAATATTCATATCCACAATTTGTAAATCAAATGGTCTTGTTAGAAATTTTTTATGTGAGAAAGGCTATATTGATGTATCAGATGATAAAAATGATGATATATCAAGCAAGCTTACATTGACGGTCCGAGTAAATTCGGCTTACGTTAATCGAGTAAAAATGGCATTAGCACAAGAAGAACAAGGTATTGAAAATACTTTAAGGTATTCAGCTTATCATAGGACTTTAGAAAGTTTCATTAATAATATTGTTAATGCTGATTATGATTTCGAGTCTCCACTTGAAGCTCAAGAGATCTTGCTAACTCATTCAAATTTTTTCAATCCATCATTTGAGGAAGGAGAAGATTCCTTTTTTGATCCTATCATAACATTTTTCACTCAAGCAGCAGATAATGATTACTTTATAATAAAACCATCATTACAGCTAGAGTTTAAAAATAATATCGAACTGAATGATATTAGTGATGGGGAATATCAAGTACTCTTTTTATACTCTTTGCTTGATATTTTTGATAGTCCTAATACTTTATTCTTATTAGATGAGATAGATTCCCATTTACATTACAAGAATATTGAGCTCTTATGGCATCGACTACATAGTATTAATGGTTATGCGATAACAACCACCCATCTATTAGACTCAATTACAGCTACTGATAATGATTTTAAAAACTTAAAGATTGTTGATAAAGGAAAAATAAAAGAAGATGATAAAATAAAAACTATAATAGAACGTTTATCTGTCTTGACAAGAATATCAGACGTACAGTTCGAAGTGTGTCGTAAACTAGAAAACATTGTATTGATGGATGATTATAATGATTGGACTATTTTTTATGCCTTAGCAAAGAAAAAAGGACTTGATGTATCAAAGTTAGATGGCCTCCATGCAATAAAACAGTCCTCTGGTTACGATAATTTAAATCAAGAGTTCGCAAAACCAAAAATAGAGTGGATTAATTCGCTTTTAAATGTAAATACTGATAAAAAAGTCAAAAAAATATTCATGATCTGCGACAAAGATGAGGCTCCAATTACCTATCAGAAAGATGGAGTTCAAGTCAATGGAAGTGAATGTTCAAAACATATAGCGAAGTTAGAAAATAAAAACAAAAATAAAATATATCTCCTTGTCTGGAAAAGAAGAGAAATAAAAAACTACTTATTATCTTATACGGCATTGTCTCATCATGGATTTATCGGGCAAATAAACAATGGTGATCTGCCGGCTAACAGTTATTTAAAAGAAAACGATCCTGGAGATAATTCAGCAATTAGCCGGCTTAACGTAAAACATTGCATCACAAAAATAATTGATTCTGATGGTATAGGATTAGATATATCAAAACTTTACTCATATATAGAACTTATACCACCTGCTGAGATCAGTGAAGATATAGTGAATATGTACAATTTTTTGGTGGAGAAATTAAAATGAACACCTCTTTATTTGAAGATCTACTTACACTAATCAAGAAAAAGAGTTCGATAAGAAATACAGAACAAGCAGTAGAGCTAATTTCATTATTTATTTTTTTACATTATATAAAATTATATTTTTATGAAAATGATAAAAGATTCTCAGATATAAAAAACATATCAAGCAACAACATTAATGAAATTAAATATTATTACCAGCAACTATATGAAAGCTTTATTTTATCGATAGATATAAAAAATATAAACCACGACATGCTTGAAAATCTCAGGAGCAAGATAGGTTTTTTAATTAATAACATCAATAACCATGAAATAATCAAATATATAGATTATTCTCTTTCGCATATACATTCACTTACAGAGTTCTATCAATATGCAAATTCTTATCAATCTTTAATTCTTAGGATGGTTAATGAATCGGGTCGTTCAGGGGAATATGTTACTCCATCTGCTTTAGTTCAGCTCATGGTTGAAATGTTATCACCTACAGATGGCACATCAATCTACGACCCAGCATGTGGAACTGGGGGTTTATTAATAGAGTCAGCACGATATATTAAAGGCAACAGTTTAAACAAAAACTTTAATTATTCCCTTATTGGTAATGACACATCATCATTTGCCTGTCTAATCTCAATTGTTAACCTTTTAATCAATAAAGAATTTAACTTTGAAATAATACTAAAAGATAGCTTAGATATAAATTATAAGAATAAAAAATATGACTTTGTTTTAACTAACCCACCATTTGGGAAAAAGAGCGGTTGGGATAATATTCATATTGACACACATTATAAAGGACCTAATCTAGACTATTACTTCCTGGAGCATGTTATTGACTCTCTCGCTGTTAATGGCAAAGCAGCCATAATATTACCAGAGCGTTTTTTATATGATGTGAGTAAAGAGTGCATCACTCTTAAAGATAAGATCTTCCAAAATTATAATTTAGATTGTATTTTATCTATACCGTCAGGTGCATTGCTTCCTTACACTGCAGTAAAATTATGTATTCTTTTTATAAGTAATTCTGGCCCAACAGATAGAATATTTTTCTACAATTTAAATAATGGTAAAAAATACTCACGTACAAATACTATAAAATTCGATGATTTTATAGATTTTTTAGAGTCAGCAAAAAATAGAACAATAACTGAACACTCCTGGATTATCAATATTAGTGATACACCTTCATCTTATAACTTACTCTTAAAAGATAAAGAGCGAAACTCATATGAGTTTCTTAGTGATTCTATAGTTAACATTGAACAGACAATACGTAATAATGAATTGTTACTAACCGAGTTGTCTTTATTAAGAGAAAAAATAGAGATCTTAGAGTCAACAATAAAAAATCATTCGCATGAATATGAATTTGAGAGACTTAAAGTTGGAAATATTGCATTAGTAAAATCCGGAAATTTATTACAAAAAAATAGACTATTATCCACTGGGCCAATTCCTGTATATGGTGGGAATGGAGTTATTGGATATAATTATGAGGCAATGGAAAATGGTGAAAATATTATTATTGGTAAGGTCGGAGCTCTTTGCGGAAACGTTCGGTATGTTCAAGGTGATATTTGGGTGACAAATAACTCATTAATTATTAAGAATTATTTACCAAATAAAGTTTTAACACCCTACCTTGCAAAGTTATTATCTACTTTAAACTTAAGAAAGCTCGCCGTTGGTACCGCTCAACAATATTTAACCACAACACAAATAAAAAATGTAGAAATTAACATTCCACCTTTAACGACCCAGCATAAATTAAATATGTGGCTTGATGAGTTAGATAATACCCTTGAACAATATAATAAGCTCATTGAAAAAATAATGAATGATAAGCGAGAACTTAAAGAGAATTTGTATAAAGGTCTTTTAATAGAATAGATCACAATAGCAGGGTGTCCATAAAACACCCTGCTACTGGTTGCAAGTAAGTTGCAATATCTGTACTGCTGAAGCTACTATTAATAATGCTCCTCAATATACCCATACGCCTTCTGGAACAACTCTTTATCTTTTCCTAGTCCAAACTGGGCCAAGGTCAGTAAAAGCGCCTTTTGGATTTCGCGCGGGCCACTGTTGGAATTTTGCCAGCCATCAAAGCGGGTAGCTTTCACAATTTTATCAATTTGCTCTACAACATCACCGATTAACTTAGGGGTAGTTTCCGGACGTGTTTCGAGGAAAAGCTTAGTCAACGCCTGTTTATTATCAGCTTCAGTTACTGGGCGCTCGCCCGTTTCGCGCTCGGCTTGAACGGTATCTTTCGCTGCATCCAACAGGCCTTTCAACCAGTCAATGGCCTTGATAACACCAGCTTCATAGTCCTGACGCAGTTTTTCAAGGCGCTCGCCCAATGCCACAAATTTAGGATCATGACTGCCGCGCAAACGTCCCATAAGATCAATCTCCAGGCGTTTGGCACGTTGTTCCTGCTCTTTAGCGGTCAGGGTAAAAATAGCGTGCTCGTCCATGACCAACTCGTCAATATCATCGCGAATACGATTGATATCAGTATGCTCATGGATCATCTTGATTGTTTCGGGGCCAAGGGCAGCCCAAACAAGCGCACCTGTCTGCCCTACCGGACGCACCGATTCATAAATTTGCGCCAGCCATTTATAGTCCTGACGATAAGGGGTCAAAAAAGGGTCTGGGTTGATAGCTGACCATAACTTGGATAACACACCAAAGCTGGCAGCGAATTCATCGCGCTTCTCGTTGGTCGGCAGGCATTCCTGCGCGGCCATAATACCTTCAAAACCAGCTATGGACCGATCCACACCAGGGAAGAAGGACAAACATTTATTCAGTTGTAACGGCAATAGCTCTTTAAATGCCTCAATTCCCTCTACAACTCCTTCAATTTCTTCAGGGTTATAGGCCAGAGCGGTACGCAGATTTTCGAAAACGCCGAGGTAGTCGATAATTAATCCCATGTCCTTGCGTACAGTATCGGTTTCGTACAGCCGGTTAGTTCGGCACATGGCCTGCAGAAGGGTATGATCGCGTAGAGGCTTATCGAGGTACATGCAGTAGCAAATCGGGGCATCAAAGCCCGTAAGCAGCTTGGCGGTTACGATAATAAGCTGTAATGGATGTTCAGGATCTTTAAAGCACTCAATTAGATCCTTTTGCACCTGCTCTTCGGCATCGATGTGCTGCCAGCGTTCAAAATCGACTTGTTTGACAGGCAGCTCCAACTCATCATGCCATTTAAGCCAATCCTTGTTGAGCTTGTCTTTTTTGCCACCCTCTTCAACTTTAACCGGAGCCTGGTCAACGTTCATAACCACTTCAACCGCATCAAACCCAAGCTTTTCACCGAGCAAATAATACATCTGCACACAGGCTTCGCGATCGTATACCACAACCATGCCTTTCATCTTTTTCGGCATAACATGGTTGGTAAAATGCTCAGCAATATCATTACTCACCGCAGCCATACGTCTGGGAGATTTCAGCATAATAGCCAGCTTGCCGGCGCGTCTGGACAATGCTGCTTTTTCTTCTTCATCCAGGTTGTTTTCGGTAGCCAGTTGCTCGAACTCTTCATTGATAGCATCACGATCCACTCGGAGTTCAGCCAGCCGAGGTTCGAACTTCACCGGGTTAGTTGCGCCATCCCGGATCGACTGCTTATAGCTATAGCGGCTCATATAGCGACCCGGATCTTCTTCGGCACCGAACAATTTGAACGTATTACGATCAATGCCAGAAATCGGAGTACCAGTCAGGCCATAGAAGTGGGCATTGGGCAACGCCCAGCGCATTTTCTCGCCTAATCCCCCTTCCTGTGTACGGTGAGCTTCGTCAACCAACACAATGATATTGTCACGGTTGTTCAGGCCATTAGGGTTGCTATCGTCAATTTCGATATCTTTAAATTTAAAGATGGTGGTGATTAAAATGCCACGGCTGTCTTGTTCAATGTATTCACCCAACTTTTTGCAGCTTTGCACTTTAATCAGATTCTTAACGTCGGCTCCACCAAAGGTCTCGTTAATTTGGCTGTCCAGATCTCGCCGGTCCACAACGATAAGTACCGTCGGGTTTTTTAACGCATTATCGGCACGTAGCATTTTGGCGGCGTAAAGCATCAACAAGGATTTACCCGATCCCTGGAAATGCCAAATAAGACCTTTTTTTGGATAGCCTCTACGAACACGCTCAACAATTTGTTTTGCAGCTTCAAATTGCGGATAACGCGGCAAGATTTTAACGCGTTTAGGTGGAGTATTTTTGCCCGTTTTGACGGTTGAAAATAATGCAAAAGATTCCAGTAACTGCAATAAGGTTTGCGGATTTAACAAACTCTCACAGCTATTGAGTACCGATGCCAGACCCGGCAAAATTTCATCACGAAGCTCAGTATTATGCCAGGGTCCCCAGTCTTTAACTCGGGCATTAATGGCTCCATAGGCAAAGGTTTTACCTTCGCTGGCAAAGCACAGCAAGTTAGGTACAAAGAAAGATTCAACATTTTTCCAGTAGTACTTTTTGCCACCCATGAAATCGGCAGCACCGTCTTGCCAAGTCACGCTGGGGCGTGTTGCGGTTTTAACTTCGCCTACTACCAGTGGTATGCCGTTCACATAAAGAACAATATCAAAATAGACTTCAGTGGCCGCGATATAGTGAACCTGCTGCGCCACCACAAAGTGGTTGTTCTCTATATTGTCAAAATCAATCAGATTGATGGTGATATGGTCGCCATTCTTACCAAAAGGCAAGGTTTTGTCGGCCATCAACCATTCCTGGAAGTTTTCATTGGCCTTTACCAAGCCGGTATGGCGGGCTTCTAAAACCACTCCTCGCAGTTTGTAAATGACCTCATCGGCATAGTCAGGCTGTCTGCCGATATCAGGGTTTAACGAACAAAGCGCGTCTTTTAGCCACTCATCAACGAAGATATCCTGCGCTTGTTTAGGCAGGTTTTCACCGTGGCAGTAAGTCCACTTGACTCCGCTTAAACCTTTTAAACGGTCGATAATTCCATTTTCTGTAACGGTTTGTTCGTTAAACATAAACTACCTATTTATCAATGAGTTCATAAGGTTAATACTTGCTTCTTTATGGTTATTTAACAAAAGCCTATGCGCCTCTAATTTATTGAACACAGATTCAATTTTTTTATAATCTTTTTCACTAAGATCAGGAACAGGCAACTCACCTAATATATCTGTATTCAAATTTAACATCGTCATACCTACTGCGTTACTATTCAGCCATCGAATGGCTGATTGGCTTCGAAAGAAAGCTCTAAAAAAGCCACTCAAGTTCTGGTTTTTAGGTCTAAATCTTAGACAACCTGTTCCACAAATAGCACCCTCAAGTTCCGCTGATATGTAGCCAAACCTACCAATCTCACCTCGCCGACCAAAAACAAAATCCCCTTCAACTAATCGGTGGCGGCTCAAACGGTCAGCTACGTTTTTGGGTATCGTTGCAGATTGAGTAATATCAACTGTTCCAAAACCAAGTTCTTTAGGCATTATTACCGGCACACCTTTTTCAGAGTACTCATGTGCATGCAACTGGCTGCCAAATGGCCCCGTTTGTAGTCCATTATTTCCAGCTAATTTGCCAAGTGTTGTATGCTTAATTTTTTTTTGAGTTGTGCTGAACCAGCTGGCAGCCATGATTTTTTCAACTGAAACCGCACTATTTATTGCCATTTCTGCTTGTGTTATTACTTCTTGATTTTTTATTAGTAGTGTATAGAGCGCTCTTTGATGTTCTTCTTCAGTTGGTATATTGAGAAGACAAGTTGCCAGTGAGCTAAACTTGGTTCTTGGTGATAAAGAACCTGATGACGTTTTAATAGCCCAACCCCAAAACACCTCAGATTGGACTAAGAAGGCCAATAGCTCAGGAACTTTCAATTTTGACGTTGGCTCCATAACGATAATGTCACCGGAACAGACACCATTAAATTCAGCAATTGCTGCTTTTTTTAGATAAGGACGACGTTTGCCGAATAATATGTTACCTTTTTTGAAAACCCGATTAAAGCTTGGGTTATCTTTAGCAATCATTCCCCAGCGCTTTATCTTGAGCGAGCCAGAATCTAAGTGCTCCAGCCCAATATAACGTTCATAGCCATCAGCAAGCGGATCTTTGGTAGTGAGTTTCACCTCTCGGCAAATATCGCCAAATTTAACACATTGTTTATCAGTCATTTTTTTCCACCTCATAACCTAACTGCGTGAGGCTCTCGAATAATTTTTTTGTCTGTGCTTTCAGCTGCACACGGCTGATTTTCCACGCCTCAATAGCATGCTCAATATCATGCGTTTCGTCGTTACTTTGTGCTTGCACATACAGTGGAATCGACAAGTTATAGAGATTCTCTTTAATAACATCGATATCAACCAATGCGGTGATATTGCTTTGCTTTTCGGGTGTAAAGTAAGCCTCACATAACACCGTTAAATCAATATCCGATAAGCGACTATGAGCCCGCTCGCGAGTGACATGTTCCACCCCGTTGACAAACAAAACCTTATTTTTGCGTTCAGCAGGTTTATTGCAATTAAGCACCACCACACAAGATTCCATCGGCGAGTTGTAAAACAGATTTGGTCCCAAACCAATCACCGCTTCGATTATGTCGGATTCAATCACCTGTTTACGAATGGCTTGTTCAGAATCACGGAACAGTACACCATGTGGCCAGAGCATGGCAGCACGACCGGTGTCGGGTTTTAAACTTTTGATTATATGGGTATAAAACGCATAATCAGCACAACCTTGTGGAGGCACGCCATAGAGATTACGCCCATAGGGATCGGCTGCAAACTTGTCACGATTCCATTTCTTAATGGAGTACGGTGGGTTAGCAAAAATCACATCAAACTGCTTGAGCCGATCGTTTTCAATAAACTTTGGCTCAGCCAAAGTATCACCACGCAGCACATCAAACTCTTCAATATCGTGCAGGAACATATTCATACGAGCAATAGCGGAAGTCAGCAGGTTCACTTCCTGACCATAAAGGTGCACAGAGCGCCACTCTTCTCCTCTTGCACGAAGATCCATCACTGCATTTAGCAACATCCCTCCAGTGCCACACGTTGGATCATAGGCTGTTTCACCCGGTTTTAAGCCCATAATGCGCGTCATTAAATGCACGACTGTTCGGTTGGTGTAGAACTCTGCTGCCGTATGACCGGAATCATCAGCGAACTTTTTAATCAGGTATTCGTAGGCCTCACCAAGATCATCCTGGGCGACAGATTTAATGCCGAGCGGAATTTTACTGAAATGTTCAATCAGATCAGCCAGCAGATGATCGGGAAGGCGCTCTTTATTGGTCCACTGTGCATCACCGAAGACGCCATGTAAACGCGGGTTATTGGCTTCAATTAGTCGAAGCGCATTCTGGATCGCTTCCCCAATATTTTTACTGGTATTGCGGACCTTTTCCCAACTGGCTTCAGCAGGAATGTTGAAACGGTGAAACATCGGCATGGCGGCATATTCAGCATCACCTTCATGGAGTTCCAGCGCTTCGTTATATTCTTCCAGATAGACATCTGACAGGCGTTTGTAAAACAGCAACGGGAAGATATACTGCTTGTAGTCTGATGCGTCAATTTGGCCACGAAGAAATTCGGCGGCTCCCCAGAGCAGCTCTTCCAGCTTTTTATTACTCATAGTACTCATACCTCGAAACCTTCTTTGATAAGCAGGGCCTCCAGCTCCTCTTCTGCTTTTTCCAGCTCAGCCAGCTTCCGTTGAAAATCTTTGAGCGCCTCTTCCACAGTGATAGTTTCTTCTTCGAGTGGCTTTTGCACATAACGAGCAATATTTAGATTGAAGTCATTTTCTTCAATCTCCTTCAGAGGAACCCAGCGTGCAACGCCTTCGATTTCTTTTGCATCTGGCCCTTGTTGCGCCTGGTCATGATAGATTTGGTATATTTCATCGGCCTGCTTGTTGGACAGCGTATTCTGCGCACGCCCCTTGGTATAAATTTCTTCAGCATTGATGATCAATACATGATCTTTATGCGCGGCCGGACGTGATTTACGCAGCACCAAAATACACGCAGGAATCCCAGTCCCATAGAACAGGTTGGAAGCAACACCAATAATCGCCACAATGCGATTCTCTTGCAGTAATTTGGTTCGAATTGCCCCCTCTGCGCCGCCACGAAACAGCACACCATGAGGTAATACGACTGCCATACGTCCATTGTCGTTAAGTGAAGCAAACATATGCTGCACCCAGGCAAAATCACCATTTGTTTTAGGCGCCAGGCCATATTGCTTACGGCCATAGGGATCGTTCGACCACAGATCGTATCCCCATTCTTTTAAGCTAAATGGTGGGTTGGCAACAACGCAGTCAAAGGTTTCTAAACGATCGCTTTTTAAAAATTTAGGTTCGCGTAAAGTATCCCCTCGGACAATATCGAAATCTTCCTGTCCATGCAGGAACAGATTCATACGCGCAATAGCTTCCGTCGTTAAGTTCTTTTCCTGACCCTTGATTTTTAGTAAACGCGGATCACCACCATTTTCTTTTACATGGTGGATGGTCTCAAGCAGCATACCACCAGTACCACAGGCGGGATCGTAGACACTCTCACCGGCTTTTGGATCAAGAATGTTAACCATCAAACGAACGATAGTTCGTGGGGTATAGAACTCACCGGCTTTCTTATTGGCTTTGTCTGCAAAGCGTTTGATCAGATACTCGTATGCGCGCCCCATATCATCGTCACGGACACTAGAAACGCCAAGGTTCACCTTATTGAAGTGATTGAGTAACGTAGCCAGTAACTCATCAGAAAGGCGTTCTTTATTGGTCCAGCTGGCATCGCCAAAAATGCCATGCAGTTTAGGGTTTGCCAGTTCTATACCACGGAAGGACTCTTTTAAAGCCTGACCGATGTCCTTGGTCTCAGCGAAAACATCGCGCCAGTGGCAATTTTCAGGTATCTGAATACGGTGAAACATCTTGCCCTTGGCAAGCTCTGCATCCCCAATGCTCTCCATCGCATCGGCAAATTCTTCGTCATACACGTCACAAATGCGCTTGAAGAACAGGATGGGGAAAATGTACGTTTTGTAATCTGACGCATCAATGGGCCCTGTAATAATATGGGCTGCATGCCATAGATGGGCCTCGAGATCTTTTAGGTTAATCAGTGTCATTGTTGTCTCTTTTCGATCCTGCAGTGCTTGAACTCTCAGCAACTCATGGATTTCACAGTAAAAAAGCAAGCAAAGCGATTCCACAACCACCTGAGCGTTCAATATGTATGACGCCTTTACCCAAGTTGCTTAAATCAAGGAAATTGCCAGAGATAATACTCTGGCATCAGAATGATACCAAGTTGAAGGGCTGATTTCCGCATCAATACCTTGTGGTAATAGGGGATTACTCTTTTACCCTTATTGGCGCAAAATGGCGGCATTTCCTCATTTCTCCATCGGAGCATCTTACGCGCTATAACCACTCTCGTTTTTTCCTATTCCCATGCAGATGAAGCACTACGCAATGAACTTGAGAAGCATCTCTCCCCGCTGAAGCGAACCGGGAAGATCACAACATGGCACGATCGCCGCATCGTTCCTGGTCAGGAGTTCGAACGTAAGATCGACCACTATTTTTCGCAAGCAGATATCATCCTGATCCTGATCAGCAGTGACTTTATTGCTTCTGATTACTGCTATCAGGTAGAGATGAAAAACGCACTGGAACGGCATGACCGGGGCGAGGCGGTGGTCATTCCGGTAATTTTAAGAAACTGTGCATGGCATCAGTTAGAATTCGGCAGCATTATGGCGGCGACTATCGACGGTAAACCCATCACTAAGTTTGCCACCCACGATGAAGGCTACGTTCAGGTCGTCGAGGCCGTCTCGCGTGCCATTGCCCGGATGGAAGCCAAAAAACTACAGCAAACCATACATATCCCTTCACCGGCTCCGGCGAATCCCATCTTTCAGGGAGTAGATTCCGTTTTTACACCGCGTTCAAGCAACCTTACTCTATCTGTTATAGCCAGGATAATGTTGTTCGAAACAGTATTAACGAAATTGTAAGCCTTGCTGATAACGGCCAGACTCTTGGTTTTCGTGCTCTGATGGGAGGCTTCAGTCGTGGAACTTCACGAGACGAACTATTGACCAATGAAGGTATGTCGGAACATCTCTGGGAAATGTTCTTCGGGCTAATCAAGCAAAGAATGTCCCGATAATTTGCCATATCACAGTCGGGCATACTGCCCGATTTTTGTGCTGTCATTATTGGCAATATCTCAATAGGCGTTGAGAAATGGTGCAATTTAATCTTGCCAGAGCGCTGTTACTTGGGGACGAAATGAATGGGCTCCTGCTGTAGTTACAGCAACGCCTGTATATACAAAAACAGGCGTTGCAAATTCATGCAGGCAAATACGTTTTCTTAAGCGGCACCAACAGCTTAGTTTCAATATCCACCTGCTCATAGTTTTCCACTAACGCGCGTACCAAATCGTCCAGCGTCCATAGCGTCAACGGGATTGTAGAACGTTCGGCCTCATAACGCGCATCCTTGCTGAATCCGCCGGTACTAACATACAGCCCGCGATCGTCTTTATGACGGCCACCGATAAAGCTACGGATTTGCTGGCTGCTCATCTGTTCCCGCCGGTGCTTCACCTCAACAATAATGCGCGGATTTTCAAACCCAAATCCGTCAGGCGAAGCAATGATGTCTTTCCCACGGTCAGCACCCGCAGGCGATACCTGAGTTTTATATCCCATGCTGCGTAACACGCCAGCGACCAGATTCTGCATCTCATCCCAGTCGAGACGGTTGATACGATCCTTGATGCCTTCAAAAGCGATCATTTCCATGTCGCGCAGAGGATTAGAAACGACCTCATCCTCTTCACCTGAAACAGGTACTTCCGGCACGATATCTGAGACAGGCTTATTGCCCTGCACTAATTCATTCACAGCAAAATCAGGCACCTGAAAAACTGTCAGCGTTGAGCCAAGGGTGTTTCTGGTTGCATCACTCAGACTATCGCGCTTAATCTCTTCCGCATTCCACTTCACTTTACGGGCGATGCCCATGCCATCTTCAAGCCACTCGGCATGAAACTCAAAATCTGACGCAATTTTCCCTATTAAATAGGTCCGATTAGAAGGTGAATAAGTGATAGCCCAGTCGCCTTTCTGCATTTCATTCACAAAGCGCCAGACCTGAGAAGCACCAGAACGAACTGTGCCAGGCTTAGTCTGTGGCTCAAGCTCCTGATACCGGGTAAACAACTGCTCTCTTGAGCATCCAGGTTTCACATAGGGAGCGAGCTGCGACCAACCAATTGCAACAACCTGTTTGTCTCTGAAGTCGTCGTACAATTTTCCGCCATCACCGCGGATCATCCACATCTTAGTCGCCACAATAATTCCTTCTGAAAATACTTCATCGTTATACCGGGACGTGATCATTCCATTCAGCCACCTTATCCAGGGGAAAAACACCGATAAGATGGCTAATCAAAATGTCTGTTCTAAACCTGACGCCTATCAAGACTATTATAAATAGCCTCAATCTCACCTTTCAGGTTATCACCAGAGTAAACCATCGATGTATCGTATCGTTCATATCGCGCTTCCCGTGTCGCACTAAACCAGTTGAACGATCCCACGCATAGCAAACCATCATCACCAATAACAATTTTGCTATGAACACGGTTTACCAGCTTTGTAGCAATACCCAGCGCATTCAGTTTCTCCAGCGCCGCTTTAAGGTTCTGCTGCTTCTCTTTTCGCTTCTCAAAATCTTTATGTTCAGTGTTGTAGCTTCTGTCAGTGACTATCGTGACGTTAATACCACGTGAACACGCCGCAATCATGGAATCAAGAAAACCCGTTTGCTCCAGCTTTTGCCAGGTCAGCCATGGAGAAACTATCGTGATGTGTTTATCGGTATTTTCAAACGTCTGATTCAGGAAGTTATCATGCTGCTCCACACCATGAAGTGTGTAGATTTTGGTCTCGGAAGTTTTTAAATCCTTACGCTCTTTATAATCAAAAGAGAGCGCATTCTTCTCGAACTCAAAGAGATATTTTGCCAGCAATCCTCGCGGAGATGAGGGAGGCTGGATCTCAAACAGATCCATATCGCCGAAGACCAGGAAGCTATCCTTCGCACGGGAGACTGCAACATTCAGCATGCTGTTATCGCTATCAATAAACCCGCCGTCTTCATGTTTTGAATAGACTGGCGAGAATATAACAATCGCTCTTTCCGCTCCCTGAAGAGAGTGCACGGTGCCCACTGTGAGCGACTTTTCATTCGCGCCCGTACTGATACCTTGTTTACCCAGCGCCTGTTTTATAGTGGATACCTGCGCGCTAAAAGGCGTCACGATACCGACAACTTCATGAAGCGATTTGCCGTAATGCGCTTCAATATTTTGCTGGTTCTCTGCCAACCAGGCCGCTATCGTTTCAGCCTCAAGCAAATTATATCTACTTCCACTACTTGCCTGCTCTCCTTTACCATCAATATGGAGATAACCCATTGCGGGCATTAAATTGCTCTCTTCACGCCCTCTTTTAGGCAACAACTTACCGTGATAGCAGAGCGTATTACAGTATCCAATAATATTATCGAAGCACCGGCGGTGTTCATATAGGTACATACCACGAGCCAGTTCGGGATCATATTGATAGCGCGAAGCAAACTGCGCTATTTTCATAACGCTGCCAGATGCGGCACTTTTACCAAGGTCTGCGATTGCCGTATATTTCTCGGTAATCTCTTCTTGCGTACTGCCAGACAGAATTTTTTCCGCCAGCATGTTACCGACATCAATCGCGGGAGCAATACTCCATATTGGCGGGATCTGCTCCGTATCGCCAATCACTAATGCCTTCTTAGCTAATGCAAACGAGGCAGCAGCCACTTCAGGAAGCACCTGCCCGGCTTCATCGACAATGAGTAAATCGGCAAAATCATACAAATAACTTTTCTCGAATTTACGTTGTCCTTTGTGCTCACTTATCTGCATATTGCCGGGCAGCATATAGCATGTCATCACCACACATGGAGTGAGTTTCATTCGACGTTGCCAACGGGCGGTTACCCCTTTAGCGCCTTGTTTCTTCTTCTCTTCCTGCAGATCATCAATTCTGGCCATATCCATCAGCCAACGACCTTCCCAGTAGTGAGTCGTCAGTAAAAATGCAGGGAAGCGAATCTGCGTATCAGCCAGTTCATCGGCCTGTGAGAAGCTCAGTTCCTCGTCGCCCTCATACCCTAAATCAAATGCCAGCCTCTGCCACTCCTGAACCGCCTGCTGTTCTTTAAGAACGATTTCATGGGCGGAGTCAATCTGCTGCCGGTATGTTGTTTGCTCGCGCTCAGCGGAATTGAGCAGCCCATCAATATTACGTTCGATAGTTTCAGGATCAGACCACTGATTTCCTGCAATCAGCGCGCCTAATTTATCTTCGAGAAACAGCTGTATTTGGTACTGTCGCTTATTGCGAACCGCCGGGAGCCAGGAAAATAATGAATAGATCAGTGATTCACCGGCGCGATATTTTTTCCATTCCGTTTTAGCACTCTTCAGTAGAGTGACTTTTTGTTCTTGTCCGGAAAGTAATTTATTTAAATTATCGAGATATTGCTCAATATCATTAGCAATAAGCTCACGCGCAGCCCGAATCTGGCTTAACATTTGCCATGTTGCGTTCAGTCTTATCAGTTGCTCGGATTTTGCTGCCAACTGACCATGCAGGAGTTCAATGATCTTTTCAGGGGATGAACACTCTTTTTCAGGAAAGGCTGCCTTAGCCTTCTCCAGATAAAACAGCAGTGCATCCTCTACATACTCTTTTGACTCAACCTGGGTGAAGAAATCTTCAGTTTGATATTTTTTGGCTGCCTCAGCTTTACGAGTGCTTGAGGGAAAATAAGCGCCGAAGCTTTTCAGCTCTGGCAACCATCGTCCGGCCATCGCACCTGAACCTTGCGAAAAGTCTTTCCCGAATGCCTCAATAATATTCGTTACAGCCTGGTTATTCGTTGAAGTCGCGATAATAACCGGAGGCTCAGATTTTTCGAGAGCTGCTCTGGCCCACTGCGTGGCGATGATAGAAAGCACCAGCGTGGTTTTTCCGGTTCCCGGAGGTCCATTAACAGCAAGGATATCGCCATGTCTTGCATCCAGAAAATGGCTTAAGGCATCGCGCTGAGCCTTTGCCAGCGGAAACTTATCTCCGGAGTGTCCAAGCCTGTCGCTGAATTTTGCTCCTGGGGCCAGCAAAGACTCTGCAGCATGAACCTCTCGCGAGGCGAAGCGATTGAAGAGCGGCACATCCTTCTTGCAAACAAGCAGGTGATCATAAAGAGAAAGGATATGGAAACTGGCACCGCCAGATTGCGCCGTTTTAACAATATAACCGTGCTCAGCGAGTACATATTGCTCAGGATTTTTAATCCAGTCGCCGGCAACATTCTTCAGCAGCCTCTCTGAATCATCCAGATATTGACGCCACTCCTGCTGCAAGGCTGCATATCGTGCTTCCCGTTCTTCATCCGTTTCGGCAGTCTTATCAATGCTGTCATCAAAGTTGATAGAGAACGAGGTATGGATTGTCTTGTATTTGTCATACTGCCCAATATCACCAATCGAAAATGCTCCTTTTGGCAAAGGTTCAAGCAGGTCTCTGGGAATGGAGGTCGCTGGCGTCGGATATAAAAAACCCTCACGGCTTAGCAAGGCTGGCGTCACTAGCGGGGTAACAATATCAGGTGCGCCTGCGGAACGGTCCTTACCATGCTGCAGTAACCGAAAATAAACTTTTGGGCGCAAGACGACATCGACCGTTTCGACATCGTCTTTTTCTCCCTCAAAAAATTTACTGACAATCGCTTCGTCAAGACGTCCCGCCGCTATCCCATGCCAGTGAGTGAAATTTTTGGCGTCTTTCCGTTCAAAACTGCCCTTTCCTGACTCAGCATCTGCAAGCGAGTTGCGCCAGTATGAGGCAAACCCTAAAGCATTTTCATCCATTACCAGTCCTATGACTCAATGAAATCCATTGATTTATCGAATATAAAATCACCGTATGGATAACTATTGTCCACGTTGAAAGGCTGGCTGCAATGTTTTGTTCACGCTTCGATACAAATACTCAGGTTATACGGAGTTCAGAAAACGACCATATCATGTTGCATGGCACATAAAAGCTTTATAACCGAAGCAGCAAAGGATTACCGGCTGCGCAGCACGCCCCGAAAGCCCGTGAGCTCTACTGGACAGCGTTCAGTGCAATATTGGAGTCTGTAAGTCCAGAAAATATCACTGTCGAAGATGGTTCTGTATGTAGGTGCGCCAGCTATTGTTTTGTCCGATGCTTGCGAATAAAAGCATTCAAAATGTCGCCTTCACCATGCATGACAGAAAAAGAATATTCACATTCTTTCTTTATCAAGATTCCACATAATTCCTTGTGCAAATCTACATTAACTCCCTTTCCTTTCTGTGCTTTCTTCACACCGAGCTCACATGAACTGATTAATTCAACGTTACAGGGTTTCTTCAAATAATTCACACCATCAATTAAGCCCTGGAGAATGCATCTATTTGCGGTCGTATTACTGTAGGAGAAGGTCAGATATTTTATTTTCCCTTCACATTCCAGCACAACTTCCGCCGAACCTTCACGTGTTGCAGCATCACAACTTCCTGTTGAATATATTTTCACCATCTTCATTTTGTACCTTTCCCCTTACCAAACGAATCATGACATCCTATATCAAAGGCATTCTCGTCAAAACTTTACTATCTCAGTAAATTCTCCCGATGCCACTCCAGATAACAATACGATTCAACAGAAAACGCCTTTATTTTCTCCGGCAACAAACATTGCTCTTTAACGCTAATATCCAGCTCCTTACTAATTAATAAATGCCCATCGTTCTCAAACGAAATCCATCCCTGATCGAATAGAATATCAATATGCGCAGCCAATATAATTCCATTAAAAGGATCAAGACGTTCATTTCCATTCTCGCAGGCAGCCCACGGCTTTATATGGCTGGCACGCAGTAAAGGTGCAAAAGTCGTTCCCGTAACAGGGCATGCCGGATACAACATGAGACAATTTTTCCGAAAGGTACCTTGCCCCAGCCGTGCCGCAATCAGCTGCTCGCGTACGGTATCTTCAATACTTTTATCCTGCTGAATAGCAAGACAGTCACGTTGTGCCTGTTCATCTCTATCAGTCGATATTAACGAAAGAACGCGCTGCTCAATTGCACTATCAGAAAGCACACTCAATCGCTGATGAACACGCTGCGCTGAATGAGAAAGCGCAGCAGGAGCACCCTGCTCGTCACGCCAACCGACACGCACATCACTAAGCCAGGAATCAAAACGGTCACGACTATTTTTCAGACTATTGTGAAACTCGCTGGCAGTTTTGCCCGCTCCAAATCGAGGATAAAACAAGGCAAAAGCCTCTTTCCATTTCTGAACACCCAGTCCTGCGGGTGGTTGAGAGTTACCATACTTCGACAAATACCACGCCACTTCAAGCAAATCGTCTTCAGAGCTATTCAATATTACGTCCTGTTTTTGCAGAGTAAATTATCACCAGATTATATCTGAAAAAATCATTTACTAAACTGATCTGCTTACCTGCAAAACGGTACTGCAAACGCTAATACTCAGAACCATTAAAAGGAACAAGCAGGTGCATACCGCTGCCATCGGTCAGTTTGTACTGCTTATCCGTTGGCCTGGCTGTTCTGACCTTGATATCTGTTAACGCCATGCTTATCCCCTCCCTGTTGGTACAAGCATTATCGAACCGGAAATACCATCATCTGTACCAACATGTGTTGGTAGATGTACGTTGATATCGGTTGACCTTGAGAGAGTTAATATAGCGAAAAAGGTAGGTAACTGCTGGATTTCAGGCATAAAAAAAGACCTCAGTTGAGGTCTATTTACATACTTTTGGTGCGAAGGCCGGACTCGAACATCGCATTTAACCCTATGTAAAAAAATAATAAAATTTAATAAATGATTTTCAGTACCAACAAATATACCAACAGTCCCATTCAGTGATTATCGAACAGCGTGATAACTCATCAGTATCACTACAGCTTAAATCTCTTAACGGCTAATTGGCAAGAACAACTCGGACATTCCGTGTAAGGAGGCTAAAGTAATATTAGATAGAAATGGCGTGTCAATTATTGTCCCCTAAGTCATGCGCGAAGTCAGTGTTCCACTTCATACCCGGAATCGTATCTATGTGGTTGCGTACGGAAACTCTGTGCACGATGCTGACAGCTACTAACTCATACGGGCTTTGAAGTGAACAACAGATGAAAAGCATTCTTGCGAGCAAAGAGGGATGCGCTGTACAAGGGGTATCCTCCGCAGTACAGAATTTAAACTAAATTATCATAATTAATTGATAAATAGATACATTTCTAAAATCCTTTTTCCGCTTCTAAAAATAGCACTTTTTGCTAAAGCCTTCTAAGCCCCGTCTTGTAACAGCATTCAAACCATTCCTTTCTGATTTGTACAAAAAACACTCATTTACGCAATAATTCCGAAAAAACAGGTGTTGATTATCATAAGCGATATTCGAATAATAACCTCATCAAAACAACGACGAGGAAATATATGAACGAAAGAAAAAGATTTATCCGTTTACCTGAAGTATTAAATAGAACGGGCCTTTGTAAAGCTTGGATCTATCGCCTGATTAGTCGTAATGAATTCCCGGCCCAAGTAAAACTTGGTGAAAGAGCAATAGCATTCTTAGAAAGTGATATTGATAAGTGGATTGAAGAAAGGATTTCTTTATCACGTAATAAAGTAGCATAAAAAACAAAATCATAATGGTTTCGGTACAACCAGTTAGTCTATTAACTAAAAAATATAAACGTGGGAGGTCATATGTAAAAACAATCGAACTTAGTATCAGCATAAAACAAAAAATATAAACTGCTCTCAAATAATGCATGCAAATGCAGGGAGTTATACATTTAAAAAATAAGGAGTAACTATATGAATACTGAAGAACTAAATAACATTAAGGACTCATCAACTAAAGTTTTTACTGCTATGGCGAAGAATCTTTATATCACAGGAATACGTATATATAAAGAGCAGGAAGAGTATGAGGTATTGGAAGCCATAATGTTAGATAGTAATAGAACTGAATCATATCTTTTGCATGTTAAAGAATATCTGGAAAAGCGCTTTGATAAACATATGGAAGAGGCAGGTAAAAGAGAAAGACTGATTTATGTTGATATGGATAAAGTTATGCATGAAATGAGATATGTACATACTCAAGCATTACTTTTTAGTATGAGCTAATAACCGCGTATTCGGCCCCGGAAGGGGCTAATAAAAAACACAATGAATTAAATAAGCATTTAACTATGAGGATATAAATATGTTTAAAGAGAAGATAGGTATTAATAAATCAACTGAACTGTTCTATGACCTTGCATGTAGATCATTTGCCACAAGCTGGAATATGTTCATGGAAGTTAATGGCGATGGGGATGCTAATGATTATCTAGATGACCCGGATTTTATGAGTCCATTTATTATCCATGCGATTGACCACATTCAGAACAACTTTGAAATATTCACTGCCCAAGAGGGTAATAACGGTGATATTAATCAGGTTAACTTTGAAATGGTTGCTGCTATGTTGGTTAGATATTCAGACAGCTTCAGAAAATAAGAATCCATTTTGCCCCGCAAGGGGCTAAGATTAGTAATAAAGGAAAATATAAATGACAAATAAAATATCTGTAGTAGTAAGTATGCTGTGCGAAGGAACTCCTAACGTAATGAATACTATTCAAGAAAGCTTTGATGTATTTGTTGCTCTAAGTGGGTATTCAGTAGAAGAAATGATAGGGGATAAGAACTTGATTGATGCTTTAAATAGACATGTCAATAACGATTTAGTTGATGAGTTAGATTTGGAATATGGCTCCGTTATCATCAATATCGGTTATAACAACTAATTATTTTTACTAACCATTAACAAAATAAAAGGATTAAAGATGAAAGAGATTATATTGAATAGTTATGAGGAAACAAAAAACGAACTTGTTGCTAACATCTTACAAGGATACTGTGATGAGATATATGGTATTTATGAAAAACATCCTGAAACAGCAATAGATATTTTGAATGATGGTTTCCTTTCAGGCATCACATATGACGTTTTGATTGCTCGTGAGATGAAGAAATACTCTGTCAAAAATGATGTATCTGATATCAATAGAAGAGATTTAAAAGCCACAATCTTGTATTGGCATCAAGAACACATCATTGAACTTGTTTCAAAAAATATAAATCAGGATGAAAATGAAGATCCGATTTACTGGAAGCTAAAAATGACAGTTATTTGATATTTAGATGTAATGAGTATTCCCTCGAAAGAGGGAAATCACATGAATGATAAAACTAAGAGGTTTAATATGATTGATGATTTCCACGTTATGTATATGTATAGAAAAATCCAAGCTGAAGCGGCTACCACTGATATAAAGACATTGAACAAACTCTTGAAGAAGTTCCGCAAGGTAGTAGCGGAACGGCGGGAAGAATACTATCAGGAGATTGGTGAGAAAAAGGCACGTAAGTTAAAAATGAAAAAGATCCTCAAATTGATGGAGAAGGATAGGATATCACCAGAGGATCTCATTGACTGGCAGTAGCCAGTCACTATGTTGCTTCTTCGCTTATATATTAAACATCATCATAAGCTGGCTCTTCTGTTTTAGGATACTGCAGCGTCAGTGCTGGATCTGTTTCTTTGTTAGAACAGCTATCAGATGTTTTTGGTGGCTCAGATGTAGTCATTCCTTCTGTAGGTTGATTGTCAGAATCATTTGTTTGATTAAATGTATAAACATTATCAAATACTGGTTCATTATTAGCGTTAAATCCCTGTGCCTTTTTAACATTAGGGCGTTGTTTGGCATTGATAGAATGCGCTTGTCCCTTAAGAAATATGTTGGAGTTCATAAAGAGATCTCCATCTTTATCAATAATGATCCCTTTCTTTTTGAGCTTTTTAAAGACAAGAGACATATTTGATTTTTTAATATCTAAGTCGCGGCATAGCTTTGCTTGCGATATATGAAAGCAGTTTCCAAACTCCATGATGTTTAAAATCCTTGCGATAACCTTCAACTCATTCTTGGAAATATCAAGTTCTGCGAGTTGCTGGAAGTTTTTTGTGAACATATGGACATAATCAACATCTTTTTTAATAGATTTAATGTTTTCTTTTCTCGAATAGATATTGGTAGTGTCTTTATGTGTGCTGTGATAATGTTCGAATATCTGCACTTTCTGTTCATTAGTGAAAAGATGATCATCAATATACTGTGTTAGCTGAAAGGGGGATAAACTGCTAAGAGATTGAAAATCTATTTGTGTCATTGTATTTTCCTTTTGTTATTGTTTTTATTAATACATAACAGATTAAACACTATGGTCAATAACAAAGTCAAAAATAAGTGGAAAAAGTTTTAATATAGTGGAAAACCATCCACAGAACAGGATAAATTGAAGCCGTTATTGATTCGTGACTGGAATAAGTTTATTGAGAGTGGAATGCTCGCCAGTTTTAAAGATTAGTTTCAGTGCGGAACTATAGTTATAGTTTTTGCTAATTATGGTTATAGTAAACTATAATCCGAGTTATAGATATCGATAACCATAGTTATAGGAACCTATAACCTTTTTTCTGTAATATGTTGTTTTATATGAGAAATAACAGCTGTAATATAGTAATAAGTTTAATATAGTAAAAGGGAATGTGTGCCTGTTGAATGGCACCTGCTGTTTTATGAATGGCGTTGGAGGTTTTCAGCAATGAAGGATGAATTGTATTGAAATATTTCTTAATTGATCTATCCAGAAACGTTTTGCTATGAAACTCATTTGTGCCTTATGAAAATGGCACCTTGTGCTACCTATTTTATTTTTACTATAATGTTATTACAGCGAAGTGATTGTTTTAAACAATCACTAAGCACTGCTTATATATGAGTACAGATGAAATTGTTTCTCCTTTATTTCATAGCGGCTATCGCCGCAATTCTTTATGGATAAATCCATCATTGACAGGGATGAACCCTGTTCCAGCAATGTGATTGTCTTGAACAATCACTAAGTGCTGCTACTGAAAATATAATTTTCCTATTCGTTTAAGGGAAAATGCTATATGTTATTGCGGTAATGCTATGTTCAAACATAGGATCAATTTTGTTTTTTATGATGAAATGATCTGGAAAAGATCTTTCCTCTTTTTACTATCAATATTAATAAGACACCTCATCAAGATAAAAATACATATTTCAGAGTTAGGGCGTAGCCGTGCGTCAGCACATGAGCTTCAGCTCATAGATGGTGGTGATTTTCAAAAAAAAGATGTTAGTGAAATAGAAAGAAATGCTTCGCAATAAAAATAAATATTGCACTCAAAAAAACTAATCATTTAAAATATTGAAACCCTGTATGGCGATTATAAAAATCGCCCGGTTTCTTTTAATCCTATTAAGTATTATCTCTTACTTCTTGCAAAATTAAATTAAGAAAAAACCGGCCTGTAGCCCTTACGGCATAAGGCTTAGAACGAAAATATACGACTGACCGTACAGTCAGTGTTCCTGACTCTATAGTCAGTATTCCTGACTGCACGGTGAGCTTTCCTGACTTTGCAGTCAGTTTCTATGTCATTTTTAGCTTAAAAACGACAGTGCTTTAAAGTATCGTCACTGGAATAGTTGCGATTTTGAAAATATTTTCGCAAAAAAATATGCAAAAAACTTGATATCTTTTTTGTGCATGGTATTTAATTTATTATAAATAAAACAACAAGAGGTAATAATGAAATGAATGAAATAGACGTTGACTTAGATTTAGGATTAAATCCTTTTTGCTTTGAGACAGAGCTAAAGATTGAAACACGAAAGAAAAATCTGACCGTTTCAAGAGGCACAGAATTTATCGAAAAGAAAGATACAGGTAAAAGCTACTTCGCCAATATCGTGCATACGCAAGAGGTCGATAAAGAAGAGTTCATTAAACTCTATACCTCTCAGATAAAAGCATACTTTGATCTCACGAAAACAGCATACAAAGTGTTTTTCATATTTTTACGAATATATCAGGATGCGATAGGCAAAGATCATTTCTACCTGAGCTGTAAAAAGGCAATGTCTCTTGCGGAAAAGATAGATCACTTTGTCTTGTCTGAATCTATCTTTTACAGAGGGCTCAAAGAACTTATCGAAAAACGTATTATTGCTAAAACCAATGAGAAAAACTGGTATTTCATAAACCCTGCTATTGTCTTCAATGGTGATCGTGCTCGCTTTGTTTCAGAGATTATAAAAAAGAAAGAAGCAATGGAAGAACAACCCGAAAGCATAGTCGTCAATGGCGGCGACAATAGCACACTTAAAAATAAAAACAGGTCAATTGAAACAGTTATACAAGAAGTTAATAACCAAGATGACATAGATTTGTTAATCGCAAGATTGCAGGCTAAAAAGTCTCAAGGGTTAGCGAAGAGTGAAAGTATAAATGGAATCCCTTCTGTAGAGAACACAAGTCTTGTGCCACCAGAAGAACCGTTAGATTGGGATAATATTTAGTAATCCATTAACGCGACTTCTCTGAACTTTTTATACACATATATTCATATTTTAAACGTTGGGATGTGGAAGGTGAAATCCCTATTAAATTAAAAGAAGCCAGATAATCTGGCCTCTTCAGAGTATTGTAATAAATTTTTCGGAGTAATCATTTATTTACTATTAAACAGTAATCAAAAATAAAGTCATTGTCAAATTAAATTATCGTTCTCTTGATTAATTCCATTTTATTTAATATATATTAATAAGGCATTGTATTTTTATTTAATCAGAAGAAGAAACATGGTGAATAAAATGTAATAAATCAAAGGTGTATCAAATGAATAAACTTAATAAAAACAAATGGCGAACAAATGTCTGTGTCCGCATTTTCAAAATAATCCTTCCCGCAACAATATTAATTTCAGCAACCACAGCTAACGCAGCAGTCTGTAGCCCGGATGTCAGCTCATCATTAAAACAAGCGCAATATAACGCAATGAAGCAGGATGCGGCTCAGTTAGAGCCGGTAGCGAAATAACATCAATCAGTCGCTTGAGACTATTGGCTGTACGGACGCGTGGCCCACCGGAAACCTCGGCATCAGCCTGCCATCTGTGGATTCAATAATTAAAAAAACGAAGGAAGCAGCAATAAGTAAAGCCTGTTCGATTGCGAGAGAAAAAGTCAGTCAACTGACCGGAAGTATATCCGAGAGTATTTCTATTGATATGCCCGTGATTGGGAATATCGCAAATGGAAGTGTTTCTACAGGAACTGGCTCTTCATCAGGATCGGGAGCAACCGTCAATGGAACCGATGTCTGGAGCAGCATCAGTAATTCAATGAAGTAAGAGGCAAAGGAATGTAATGATGATAAATATAAAGAAAAAAGAAGTATCGATATTATTAGTAATATTAGCTTGCCTGTTATTAACTCAGTCAGCTTATGCCGCAGATTTATTTACCGTCCCGGAGACAGACAAATCAAAGCTGTGGTTTCTGGATATCTTATTCCCGGAGAATTTAGCGGAAAGCCCCTTAGCCAGCACAATGACGATCCTCAACAGCGCTGTTTTACTGGTTGGTGGCATTTTAGCTGCCTACACACTGATTGCCGGAACCATGTCAACGGCACATGACGGAGAAATGCTGGGTAAGAAATGGTCTTCCATGTGGTTGCCCGTAAGAACTGCATTAGGCACGGCAATGATACTCCCGGCAGCAGGTGGTTTCTGTGCCGCTCAGGTTATGGTGCTGTGGATGATTAATCAGGGAGTCGGTCTGGCAGATACCGTCTGGAATACCTATGCATCCAACCCCTCAGATGGGGCTGTTATTACCACATCTGCATCTTATCAGGAGCTTGATCGCATAGCGAAAACCGCCTTTATCAATAACGTCTGTATGTTAAAGGCGGGAGAATTATGGAAGAAATCAGCAGCAGCCGATCCCTTCCCGCACGTCACGCCTGCGTTTGAAATGACACCGGAGAAAGGTGCCTATTTATACACATACAGTTATGGAGCCAGCAATGCCGGTAATGATATGAATAAAAATTTACTGGTATCCAAGGCTGCATGTGGAAGCATCACGCTTACAGACCCGAAGGCCAAAGCTTCTTATGACGAACAGGCTAAAGCTCAGGCTACCATTGCTGCTGGCGGCATGTATATGGCTTATATGCCACAGGATATAAAGACGAATATTTCAGATGTTATTGAGGCACACAATGCCGCATTTATCGGCCTTGATAATAGTATGAAAACGCTGGCTGAACAGTATGTGGCCGATAATAATATTGATATTCAGACCGGAATAAACAGCGCAACGGCCTCATATGTATCCATTATTGATACTGCAGTACGAACAGTTTTCTCCACTGGCGACCAGTGGGATGATTTCAAAGAGAATGTCCAGAAAGACGGATGGTTTATGGCTGGCGCATGGAGTATGAAACTGATCCGTGTGCAGGATGCGATTAATGGAGCAGCTCATAATCTTCCTGTAGCCGGGCAAGCGACAATGGAATACGGAGATATATTCGATAACAGCCTGAACGCGATTATGGCAAAAGTGGCTCAGGATATGGCGAAATCAACGACAGCTTCAAGATATGCGAATGGTATTGATGCGCAAAACCGAACGGAAGCCAATACCAGTGGTAAAAGTGGTGTAGGCCCTAAAACAGATGATGCTGGAAAAATAGTTTCTTCTCTTCAAAGTGAAGCCAATAAGAGCATTTCTGGTGCAATGGCGGGTTTTCTCAGTTCCAGCGTTATCAATGGAAGAAAACAAGGGAAAATCGTCTCGTTCTCGACGGACACAACCGCTGCCAATTTACAGGCAATAAACCCGTTATTAGCTGTTAAAGGGCTTGGGGATACGATCAGTGCCGCTGGCTGGACGTTATTAGGGAGTTCTGCTGTTGTTGGGGCAGGTCTTGGCGCATGGACATCAGCGACTGCAAGCTGGGTATCGGGTGCATTTGGCGCTATGGGGATTGTTATGCCACTGGTTATCCCTTTATGGATAGCTGGCGATACTTTAGCCGTCGTCATTCCTATGCTGCCTTACGTCATGTGGTTTGGTGTTTGCGTAGGCTGGATGATCCTGTGCCTTGAAGCAATGGTCGCAGCACCATTATGGGTAATAACACATTTACATCCAGATGGTGATGGCGTAGTGGGTCGTGGTGGCGCTGGTTATGGTCTGGTTTTATCGTTAACCATGCGACCAGCGCTAATGATAACAGGATTAATAGCAGCCTATACGATGCTCCCTATCCTTGGTGGGATCGTCAATGAAACATTCTCCGGCGCGTTTGGCATGATGTCAGCCAATGCCGGGATAGGTATCATTGAGTCACTGGCTCTCATTGCTGTTTATATTGCGATGATGTTCACGGTAGTGAAGAAATCACTTTCACTGATTCACATCATCCCTGATGAAATTATGAAGTGGCTTGGTGTTCATGGTGGTCAGAGCATGTCGGGTTACGCACAGTCGGCATCAAAAGGTGTTGAAGGTGCTATGTTTACCAAAACCGTGTTGGATCAGGTTTCTCACACCTCAAATGCGATGGGTAATCAGATCAGGAATGCGCAAATCAACAAAGACCGTGAACAGCAACGTGAGCTTCAACAACAGCAACAGGCTCAACAGGGGAAAGCACAGGCGGCTAATAAAGCCAATGATACGGGATCTGCATTCAGAACTCATATGAGTAATGCTGGCCCACTTGATCAGCAGGATGAATATCAGTCTCTTGAAAGTGCTAACTCGGCTTACAATGCAGCTGAGGCAGCAGATGCTATTGGTGATACAGCAGGCGCAGCAGGTTATATGAATGTAGCTCAAAAAGCTGCTAACAGGGCAGTATCATTTGGTGAGCATAACAGACCGTTGCTGCCTGTAAGTTTACAGGCCCAAGCTTCACCAATTGAAAGCTTTAAGGCTCCAGATAAAGGGAATGGTGGTGGATCTTCCGGTGGTAGTTCATCACCCACTGAAAGTAATGACAGATAATGTGATATAAAAAGAGGGCTTTCGCCCTCTTTTTAATTGTTCGTTATCTGGAATGGAACTCACTTTATATGTTTGCTTACCAGCATAATTTAAATGACTATAGTGAAAAATAGAACCTCACCACAGCCTTTATTGAATATGGGCATTTCTCATGCAAGGTTTTATTCTCCTATAAAATGTTTTTTTCATAGGCAAAAATATACAAAAATATCGCTGCATTTATGATATTCACTCCGTTTGTTTTATATGTCCTCTGTTATATTACTTTTCAAGGTAGATATTAAATAAATGTTTCTGTTAAAATTGACAGATCACATTTAATTAGTTAAATAATAAATTAGGTAATAAGTTGGCGGGAGTATTGTAATGAGGAACAATAAATTTAAATTAAAGAGAATAACAGTGGTTTCGGCTTTGTGTTTTTCTGTGTTATATACAAATACAGCTTTTGCTGTCTGGCCCGTCACAGAAGAGGTTTTGACACCGTATCTTATGGGGGCTTCACCTCAATCTATGGGCAATGGAATAATTGAAACATTAGTTTCAATGAACGACAAGCTGGCACAAGCAACAATAACAGCAAATGAGAATCAGAAGAATGCTGTTGTCAGTAATGCCAGTCAGGCAATCCAAGAACAGCGCATGAAAAATATCTTAAACAGAATACCTGATGCCAATGCCTGTGAAGAAGTCACGAGCGCAGGTGGTCGTGGTGCAGCAGGATCGAATACAAGCTCAGCGAAAGAGGCTTTATCTGAAAACAGCGTTAAGATGTTTACACAAGCAAATACCGGAATAAATGAGGCCAAGAAAAACATCATGGGCAGAGTATCAATAAGTGTTTGCTCCGAAGATGATGTGAAATATAACAGAGGTGGGTGCAATACTATAGGTCAGTATCCTGATAAAGATAAGTCGGCATCAAGCCTAACTACACCACCATTATCTAAATCCGATGCATTGTCTAATAAGGTTTCGAATCAGTCCTATTCTGTTGAGCAAATTGAAGTTGCTGAAGCGGCAAAAAGAAATCTGATAGGGAACTTACCAGTTGAACCATTAAAGAACAAGGGATTAGAAGATACAACTGAAGGACGAGAATATTTATCGGCCTTTTCGAGCTTTGTCTCCAGAAGCACTGCTGGAACAAACGCCATTGATTCCGTACTGGCAATGAAAAAAGCAAGTAATGTATCAGTGAACTCAAGAGGAGCCAAAATAGGATCCACATTAGGTTCTACGCAGGGAGCAAACCTTGCTTGGTCAGATGCTTCCGTAAAAAACAAGTATGCAACTCTATTTCCCGGCACAACATTCCCGGATAATCCTTCAGAGTGGGAAATGTTAAGATATGAGATCTATTCACGCTATGCAGATACAACAGGTGCTGACGCTTGGCAGGTAAAAATCAGTAGTGCTGATGAAAAAGAAACTGCGCATGAGCAGGCAAGAATGCAGGCACTTGATTTAAGATTACAAATGCTTCAAATCGAAAGAACAGAAGACACAAATATTTTGCTTGCGGCTCTGTTAGGACAACAACTACAACCAGTTGATAAGCAAATGCTGAATAATTTAAAAACAAATGCGACAAGAGCGACTCAGGCAACAAAATAATTGAAGTCATTAAAAAAACCGCCAGCGCTGGGCCAGCGGATTTGGTAGACTTGGTATGAAGATTATTTGATCTCGAAATCTTCCAGCGCCTTACCGGCTTCGAGCGCAGCAGCGATAGCACGAGGAGTTCGGCCCTGACCTGTCCATGTCTTTTCAGAACCATCGGTATCGATGTATTTATACTTAGCTGGACGTGGGGCGCGTTTCGCTCCGGTCTTGGAAGAAGATGAGTTAACAGTTGAAAGCAACTCTGCCGGGTCTATGCCATCTTCCAGTAACTTCTGACGGAATGCTTCCAGCTTGGCCTGTTTCTCTTCCTGCTGCTTTAGAAATGAGGCCTCTTCTTCACGACGTTCTTCTACAACGATAGTGAGTTTTTCTAACATCTCTTCCAAGGTTTCGAGTGTCAGTTCACGAGCCTGAGCACGGAGAGTACGAATATTGTTGATGATCTTTAAAGCATCAGACATGCGATTTCCCTAATTTTTGTGGTAAAGAATACAAGCAATAACATCATAGTTTTAATCGTTCCTGTGCACAAAATCAATACATTATATGGTATAGACGTTAGTTCCATCCTGAGTTCAAATTTTTTATTTGGGTTTGTGATTATCTTTAGCCGAGCGTGTTTCTTCAGATGATATATTATCAATGCATTTTTTCTCAGCCTCTTCCTGATTATTAATGTAGTATTCGATTGTATTGCCATTATCCAAGTCATAAATGACAGAAATCAAGATATTAATATTTTCATCTCTACTGTCATGTGTAATGTCAAACTTAGATATTAGCTTTGATACAACAACATAATTTGGATGCAAAATAGTTGTCATGGTGAGTATTCCATAAAATGGATGATTAATATTTAGACGTGTCTATAGGAGACACAACGAATAGTATCTTATAGGAAAAAATTATAAATCATGAAGAAGCCAAAGCTCTTTTTATGGTTTCTTTTTTAGCTCGCGTTGCGGATAAGGAAACGCCAAAACACTTTCACCTATATTGTTTTTAGATACGGCATTCCACCATTTTTCGCGATATTCTGGATGATTACAGTAGTCTCGCTGCCGTTGAATTTCATCAAGAATATGGTCTTTTTGGTCAGGCCATTCTTCTTGCAATCTGTTTATCGTTCTGTAGAAAATATTCGACTGCATCATTATTTTGAAGAAGTTAAGCCTAAACCCTTCCAGACGTTGCTCGTAATCAGCGACAACCTTCTTATGGCTATTGATTGTGTTATTCAACTGCATCTGTATTCTACTAACCCTGTCATTAGCCATAGACGCTTCAAACTGCGACTGTTGAGAATCCAGCCTTGCCTCATTTGCCTGTTGGTAAGAGTCTACAATTTCTCTATTACGTTGCGCCGCATTATAATCATAATTCCAAAACGGATTTTTTCCAGACATAAATATACCTCGATATCAATTATTCCATGTGTATATAATTAAACATTAATTCACTTAAAAGCAAATAATTCTATTAATTAATATCATTAGTCAGATGTTTATTTTCCTTTTGTTTAATACTTTGTTTATGAGTCAAAGAAAATATGGTTATTAAATACTTCCACTCATTGCTCGCAAATATAATGTGCGTGAGATGGAACCCTGAACGTCCAGACTGGATTTAATACATCATCAGTCATAATGCAGATCTCGGCATCATCGGATCTGCAATCAGGCAGCGAGTAGTTGATTTCCCTGATGTTGCTATATGGATATATAAATGTGCTGATCATATTTTTACGCAATGTCGAAGACATTACGTTTTTCTTTATATTATGGTTAAAGAGAAGAACCGAGCGTTGCATTAAATTAATGGTGAAGCCCGCCTGTTCGTATTCGTAAGACAAAACAGCATCGCTGAACGAGTCAACAAAAGCGATTTTTTGATCTTTTTCGAAGATTTCCATAGAGCTTCGCTCGTTGTTGTTTTCCATGCTCATCCCTCGCTGTTTTACTGCTTTATCTCAGCCCAGCATAGTCTCCAGTGCCAGCATACTCAAGCAAAATGATCTGTAAAATCGATCGATAAATTTATATTGATAGATATTAGCGATTAAAATGGATTTATCGATCGGTTTTTTAATTGATTTAATCGATCGATATATTGATTATGATAGCTTGTGACTATCATTTGTTTTGTATTGATCGATTTAAACGATGTGACGAACACTAAAAATAATTCAATTCTATCAATTGATTAGACGATAGCTCCTGATCTATAGGTCAGTGCGCCGGGATTGGGGTATACGAATCTGACTAAATCCTTGAGGAATAAATGAAAGGACATAACTTCTTACCACTGGCGGTCTCTCTGGTGTTTCTTTCTGGCTGCCAGCAGCTCAACGAAAGCGTGAATAGCGTTAATGGGGCAATTAACTCTTCACTGTCATCATTGAACAGCACCGTTGATAAAGCGCTGGGGGTTTCAGCTTCCGGTCAAGATAGTGGTCCAGCGACGTCCATTACTGGCCTTGGTGCTGTCTGCAAAGACTATGAAGAAAATGCGATGGCAGCAGAAAAAAAATGGACAGGCAAAAGGATCGCTATCACCAATGCCACTGTTCTTGAAGTAACAAAGGGCAGAAGTGCCAGCGACATGATGACGGGAATGCCCAAATCGGCCCCTAACTATTATCTGCTCTTCAAAACAGCAGATACCAGCTACTGCGGTGGAATGGTATGGCTGGATTACTACTCTGGTATTGATGATGCAGTTCTTACCTATAAGAAAGGCCAGAAAGTCAGCGTCACCGGAACGGTAAACAATTTCGAAGTCCGTGGATTCGCTACCGTCAACAATGCCGATATGCCAGTTCGTCTGGTTGTTCTGAGAAACGGCACGATCAATCATAAAAAGGGATAAGAACCATGCGTAAATTTTTAGCCATCGCGGGTCTTGCCGTGTTGTTATCAGGCTGCGGTGAAAAAGGGGATTTTGAGAAAGCGATCAACGCCAAGATTGGTCAATCGAAAACCTGTTTCTCACTACGAAACAACGATGTCACATTCCCAATCCAGCTCTCTAAACCGCGCTTCGATGAAACAGGCACTGGAACAGGGTCTGTGATCCTCGACGGCCTCGTAGAACAGGGCTTAATGGCTTTTGTAAAAGGCTGGGATAACAATACGCTTGGGATAACAGATGAAGGTAAACAAGCCAAAATCTGGGATGCCAAAGAAGGTGTTTGTATTGGTCGCCAAGTTGTTGATGAAGTCAAAGAATGGACTGAACCGGGCAACGGTAATCAGAAAGTTGTTCGCGTATCTTATACATGGAAGCTGGCAGATGTCCCTTCATGGGTGGACAAAAGCGCGTTCTCTGGAGTGAAAGGGATGAATGAATCTGCTGATGGTGCCATGAATCTTGTTAAAACCAGCAATGGTTGGAAAGCGAACTAGGGGACTATTATGGAAAACAATACCATCAGGTGTCCATTTTGCTTAAAGGAAAGCCAGAGAGGTGTTCATGTCTGCACCGGTTGCATGGCGACTGTTTTATATGGAGCCTACCCCGGCTGGTATGCTTTCGTGGTTATATTATTAACCTTCGGCCTGTCTATACTGATCGGAATGTCTACAGGCATGGCGGGAGCTACTATCAGCCTACCAATCATTGCGGCTGTAGGGTTTGTCGCAGGTAAGGCAATTTTCTCTGATAATGTTGTTTTCAGGAGAAGGATGTAAATATCGTTTTTAATAAATACGCCACATTTTAATCAAAGATGTGGCTTTCATAAAAATCGATTTAATTTACATAATTCAATAAATCTTATAGTAAATAAATTGTAAATGAGCAACTTATCTATTCCCTACAAATTAAAGGAAAAGATATGAATGTTATTAAAAATGATTGGGTTTTTATTGTTTAAAATTGATGTTTTTTATGTGTATATCTTTTTCATTTCCATATTTTAGATGAAAAGTGGAGTAAGCATATATATTTGGCTTATCTTCTCTTATCTGCATATCTATATGTACAGTAGCAGAAGCTATCTACCAACCTATAAACGCCATTGCGATAATTAAAGTGAATAAGTCACTTGATTTAGGAAGGTTGTTTAAAAAACATAAGAACAATAGGTAGAAGTAAAATACTAATTTTAGAAATATTGTGTAAAACTTCTTACTCTTTACTGGTCATCCCTCAGTCGTGGAAAAAACACACTGTTCCATATAGGTTTTATTTGTGATATAATGAACAAGTTCTTATTTAAGAAACCTATAAACATTAAGCGACGGAAATATATCATGAAAATAGTCAGCAATACCGTTTGGGATGGACTTAAACTGCCTGATTATAGGGCTCGTTTTTTTATAGAAGTTTGGAAGGAGATTTTGTACGTCAACACTCCTTCATTTTATCAATCTAAAATGATTAATACGATGTCAGGTGCCGAGGAGTTAGTCGAAGCCATTGATGATTACATACAAGATGATAAGAGTAAAAAAAGCTTATTATCAATGATAGAAGATTACAAAGGTAATTTAAAAAAAGACTCTATAGCAAAAGACACTTTTAAAAACTTGCATGCAACGCTGTTAAAAAAAATTGAGACTGTTCCTGACCCAATATCTAGTAATTATATTTTAGAATTAAAAACAATTGTTAAATTAGTATTATCCAAAGAAAGTGACTATTATCACGAACTTAAAAAGCAGCTAAAATCATCTATTTTGTCTAACGCTGATTTGAATAAAAAAGCCCGTTTAATGGACTCCATTTATCAATTAACTAAAAGCTTTATTGGCTATCTCCTGTGGAAGGGGTATTCACCAACTTATTTATATAATAGAATGGAGTATCTTACGAGAATTAAAAATTATGGCAGTAGAGACTTTTCCGCTCAATTTAATAGTTGCCTTGATAAATTAACTATTAGGATTCATGATTATACAGTTTATTTTCTTATTACCCCTTTGTCTAAATATCTGATTGAATTGAATAATATCCTTGATGTTAGCTTTATCAATCGAGAAGGTATTATTAATGAAAAAAACTACAATAAAATTTCACAAGGGGTTGAATCTTCGGTATTAGCCAAAATTGTTGTTAATACAACAGACTACGTTTCCGCGGCGTGGCAGGCAAATGAAAAACTGGATAAAGTCATAGATTATTTAGAAATAGAGAAGCCAGAATATAATATTAGATATTCTCCTGTATGTCTTACAGAGTTTTCAAATGGTAGATTCACACACCGTCAGACTATAAACATAGGCAGATTGAAACAATTCATTACAAGTAAAAATTACAGCATTCTTGAAAATATACCTAATGAGTCCAAGGTACTCTTACGAGAGTCTATAAAACTAGACAGATATGATGTACTGACAAGATCTTTAAGGTATTTAAGAGTTGCAAAAGAATCAACTTCACTTGAGCAAAAATTGCTGGGCGTATGGATAGCTCTTGAATGTATTTTCGAGAGCACATCAGGTAATATCATTTCTGGAATAACTAACCATATCCCTACGTTCTATAGCACTCAAAGTCTAGAAATTAGAATTAGATATTCTAAAGATTTATTAGAAGCCCGATTGAAGCCTATTTCAGATAGCCTTTTAGAGATTACAGCCAATCAGAAATCTAAATTTCGAGACCTTTCTTTAAAAGAATACTTTGACATAGTGAAAATCGAAAAAAACAGGAATAAAATTTTCGATGAGTTAGTTTCCAAGGGGGATGAGTTTGCCGTTTTTCGACTAATAAAAATATTTGAATCATTCGGAACGTCAAAGAAAATAAATGATAGATTTAATGATACTAAAAAGGATGTTGAGTCTCAGCTTTATAGAATTTACAAGGTAAGAAATAAAATAACCCATAGAGCATACTACGGAAATATTAGGCCCCAATTAGTGGATCATCTTTATAGCTATTTACTAAGTGCATATAGCACACTAATTTATAGTTTAAGATATAATGCAATAAATAAATTTGAACCACAAGATATGTTTAATGCATATATTATATCGTGCGAGAGTTTAATATTCAATGTTGAAGAAGAAAAAAAACTTGAAAATATAACTATGGATGAAATAATTTTATCATAGTGAATGTTTTCTAGGTGTCGTATTCAGAAAAAATCATAAGGCCATGGTAATTATGGTCTTATATTCATCGATAGCCGGTGAATATCCAATTTTATAGGCCTATCACTATTACGTTTCTCTAAATAATGTAAAGCTGAAAGAAGAAATGATTGTTTTCATCAACAAATACATTTTTAATGAGGATTCCCCACCAAATAATTAGTATTGCAGGCGCTGTCCTCATACATACCTACAATCTTATCAATATCTTGGTGGTTTCAATTTAGATACTGATTTCCTATCTTCCGGGCTTGTTGGTGTGCATTCAAAATCATTTACAGGAGGTATAGGGTTGAGATGACGATCCGGAAAACGCTGATTCTCATTAGGTGGTTGTTCGTCATTTTGACAATTGAAACTAGACATTTTCTCAAATTTAGTTCGAGAAATATGAAGGCCTAATACCTCGTCAAAGACGTAGTTTTCAGCAATACGTTTATCATGTTCCTCACTGATAAAATCAACTTTAGATTTATCTTTTTTAGACAATCTTAATTTACCCCTCATAAAATCGAATAAAATGGTAGTGATACGTTTAAAAACATTATCTTGATGTGTAGTAGTCTGTTGCCTCTTAATATGTTCAGGGGCGCTTCTGGATGTCCTGTTTTGGTTTTGAGAGGAGGATATTTTCAG